>ERZ836760.1607-NODE-1607-length-23058-cov-21.539625_pt1 | contig 23058 bp, 26 predicted proteins | sample MGYA00519941_ERZ836760 | MGnify/ENA primary metagenome ERZ836760 (study PRJEB31850, sample SAMEA3708807) | human gut metagenome | biome: human gut; feature: human-associated habitat; material: faeces | place: China | collected 2014 ... | reverse complement strand
ATCGGAAAGACACCCTGATGACCTATCTGGAAGACGGTCATTGCAGTTTATCCAACAATCTTAGCGAGAATGCAATCAGACCATTCACTGTTGGCCGGAAGAACTGGCTGTTCAGCGCCAGTCCTAGAACATTGGGGTCTGACCCCATAGAGAAAGAATAAACATTTCTAAAGAATTTATAAACTAAACAAGGGGAGCGGTAGCTCCCAATGCTGCTCGAATAATCACACACCTCTCCGTGGTGGGCAGTAGGCAACGATCTTATGATCGGCTGAGATGTGATAAAAATGCTAGCATTGGGGTCAGACCCTATAAAGAAAATAAAATTTTTCAGGAGACTTTAAAAATCCTATCATTTGTGATACAATCCATATAATATATGCGAGAGGAAAAATATATGGATTACGATATTGAAATGAATAAGACGGATTACCAAAGAGAAAAAGAAGCTCGTGCGAAGCGCTTGGAAGCATATGCGGAAGCGATCCAAAAGATCACTTTGGAGAAGTCGTCCAAAGTGATAGAGGATCTTGTAGAGGAGAGACGCAGGCAGGGTCTGACACAGCAGGACTTAGCGGATATGACGGGAATTCTTGCACCGAACCTGGCGCGGTTGGAGAGCGGAAAAAGAGTTCCGACACTGGTAGTGCTGCAGAAATATGCCTCAGCATTAGGAATGCACATTGAAATAAAATTGTGTGATGGAACAGAAGCGTAGAAAAGGGAGGCAGTTTTGTTTCCCTTTTAAAACAAGTATCATAAATGATAGTGTGAAGAATAAAAGGAGACAAAAAGATAGCAAGAAAATTACGAACATGGTTCCCAGGAGCAACCTATCATCTGATGGAAAGAGGAATACGGAGACAGGAAATTTTTCAGGACGAATTTGATTATCAGGTATTTCTTGAGATATTAAGGAAAGAATCTGAGCAGAAAAAGTGCATGATACATGCATACTGCCTGATGACAAATCATTTTCATCTGCTTGCAGAAACGCAGACAATTGAGATTGGAAAGTTTATGAAGAGCCTTGCCGGAAAATATGCAATGTATTATAACCACAGATATTTTTATAAAGGACATGTTTTCGAAGACAGATATAAATCATGTCTGGTGGAAACAGATGCATATTTCTTGCAGACAAGCCGCTACATTCATTTGAACCCGGTTAAGGCAAAAATGGCTGCACATCCAGAAGATTACAAATGGAGTTCCTATCGGACGATTATAAATCTGCAGGAGGATAAGATAACGGAAAGCCAAAAAACACTTTCCTATTTTGGAACAAAAGGGGTATATGCGTATCGGGAATTTGTGGAAAATGCAGCACAGAAATATGTTGTAGAAGAAAACGAAATCAGAACAAGAATGGGGGAAAATGATTTATGGCTTCCGTGGTAAAGAGCTTTGCAATCGATGGAATTGATGGCTATCCAGTGGATATAGAAACAAAAACACTGGAAGGCCAGCCGATGATTTCGATCATTGGTCTGGGAGATCAGGCGGTAAAAGAGGCATCGGAGCGTGTGCAGGCAGCAATTGATGAAACGGGGTATGTTTTTCCGAAAAAACGTGTAATCATTAGTCTGGCACCGAGCGACAAGAAGAAAAGCGGTTCTCATTTTGATCTGGCTATGGCGATTGGTGTTTTGCAACAGAATGAGGATATGGCGGCGAAAAATATTTCGGAATATGGATTTATAGGAGAGCTTTCGCTGGATGGAAGACTGCGGGCATGCCATGGGATTTTGCCAATGATTATTGCAGCACAGCGGAATGGAATAAAAAAGGTTATCATTCCGGTAGAAAATCTGAAAGAAGCAAAACTCGTTCAGGGAGTAACGATTATCGGTCTGCAGAACCTGGGTGATGTAGTGCGTTTCTTGGAGGGAAAACCTGTTGAGGTAAATTGTATTCTGGATAAGACAACGCAGGAAAATAAATCCAGAGTATTCGACTTTGCAGATGTGAAAGGACAGAAAGAATTAATTGACGCAGTGATATTAGCAGCGGCGGGAGGTCACAATATGCTTATGATCGGAGAACCCGGGTGTGGAAAAACTATGATTGCACAGAGAATTCCGACTATTCTTCCAGAAATGACAGAAGAGGAATGTCTGGAAGTTACTAAAATATATAGCATATCTGGAATGCTCCCGAGTGGGCATGGCCTGATCAGACATAGACCGTTTCGTGCGCCGCATCATAATGCATCACTGAATGCGCTGATCGGTGGAGGTACGAATGCATTGCCGGGAGAAGTGTCTCTTGCACACAATGGTGTTCTTTTCTTGGATGAACTTGCCGAATTTTCTAGGCGTACGCTGGATGCACTGCGGCAGCCAATCGAAGACAAGCGGGTATGTATTTCCAGAGTGAACGGAACGCATACATTTCCATCAAATTTTATGTTCATAACGGCAATGAATCCATGTCCATGTGGTTACTTTCCGGGAGCAAAATGCCGATGCACGGATTATGAAATTATAAAATACAGAGGGAAAATTTCCGGTCCTATTATGGATCGAATTGATATTCAAAAAGAAGTGAAACCGGTTAATTATTTTGAACTGGAACAGGAAAATCATACGATGACATCAAAAGAAATACGGGAAAAAGTAAAAAAGGCAAGAAAAATCCAGCAGGTAAGATATCAAAATGAGCCAGGAATAAATTGTAATGCACAAATGTCCACTACATTGCTGCAAAAATACTGTGTCTTGGATGAGGAGTCTCGACAGCTTTTGAAAGAAACCAGTGAAAAATACGGTTACAGTGCAAGAGTAATCCATAAATTACTTCGTCTGGCAAGAACCAGTGCAGATCTGGCCGATGCAGAGAAAATTCGGTTGGATGATGTGAAAAGAATTTTGAATTACAGAGACCTGGATCGAAGCAATAGTAAAATGTTGGTGGTGAATTAAAATGGAATATTGGATCTGGCTTTCAATACTGCCTTATATAGGTGCTGTATCTGCCGGAAAACTTATAAGTGTTTTGAAAAGTCCGGAAAATGTATATCATAGTTCAGAAGAAGAACTGAGAAAAATAGAAGGGCTGACTACAAGGCAGAGAAAAAGTATTTTAGAACATAGAGAATTAGAAGAAGCAAAAAGAATCGTTAAGCAGTGCGAAAAATGTAAAATCTCGTTGCTTCCAATAGAAGATCCGTTATATCCTGAGAGAGCCAAAAACTGTAAGGATGCACCAATCATTCTATATTATAGAGGGACAATAAAGAGAATAGATAAAGCAGTTGGAATTGTAGGCGCAAGACGATGCACACAGGAGACGAAAAAAGTTGTTGCAGACCTGGCGGCAGCGTATGTAGAAAAAAAGACCGCGGTGATTAGTGGAATGGCAAAGGGGGTGGATTCTTATGCGCATACAGCTTGCTTAAAAGCGGGAGGATATACAGTTGCAGTATTAGCAAATGGTCTTGATATTTGCTATCCGAATGAGCATCAAAAGTTAAAAGAATGCATAGAAAATGAAGGCCTTATTATTTCTGAATATTCGCCGGGAGTACGGCCAACTAAGTATGCATTTCCAAGGAGAAATCGTTTAATAAGCGCATGGTCGGATGAACTGGTAGTTGTTGCCGCAGGAAAGGGAAGCGGAGCATTGATAACGGCGGAATACAGCAGACAATATGGGCGGAAAGTAAGGTTTATCAGCGAAGAGATGTGAAAGAATTTAGTTTTTAATCGCATGACAACTATATGGAATGATGCTATAATGAGGTTAAAAATAAGAAACGGGGTGACGTTGTATGATGTATCCATATATGACACTGGCAGATGAAACGGAGATTGTTCATTCACAAATCGTTGAAAAAGATGGAATGAAAAAAGTGATTGTAAACTTTGAACGACCAACAGAAGATGGATTTGATTCGGCAAGATGTGAATTGCCTGATTACAAATGGACAGAACGTCAGGGATATTCGGATGAAGAAATAGCAATGTTTGAAGAACTCCTGCATAGTAATGCTCATTTGCTATATCGGTATGCAGAGAATGGGGGGATTCAGATTGCCTAAATTGTTCGTGGTATGTGGATATATGGTATATTTTTGGTCCAATGAAAATGGAGAACCAATTCATGTTCATATTTCAAAAGGTAAGCCTACTCCCAATGCGACTAAAATATGGCTTACAAAGTCAGGCGGATGCATTTTGGCAAGTAATGGAAGTAAAATTTCTAAGAAAGAGCTGAACGAATTGATGGAATTTATATCAGCACAGTTTTTCCTTATTTGTGCAAAATGGAAAGAGACATTTGTGACGGATGAGATAAAATTTTATTGTTAAGCACATTGCAGCTTATAGTACATCGGGGGCTGGTCCGAAGGCGGTCAAGCCAGAAGAAGATCATTATAATTCTGATACAAAGATAATATTAAAAGATTTTCTTGACATTTCCACGACCTAAGCAGAGATGCTTGAGAATGTGGAATAGATAAGTACAAAAGAGGTATGATAACGTAGAACATCACAGACTAGATCCATATCCGATACCCAAAGACAAAACGCCGCTTTACATTAATGAACCATGGCTGATTGATAAGGCGCTTTTAGAGTATCAGCGACACAGAGATCCAGAAGATCAAGAGGATAATGTACGGATTTATATTCTAATGGATTTGAAAAAGAAGGCAATTCTGCGCAGAATGGACAGCGTGATTAGGTAATATGGCGAAGCAACAGAAGCGAATGAAATGGATTTTACGATAGATGTAGATATGATCATTTCACAGATAGAGATTTACGATCAGATGTTATCCATCATTTTATTTTACACCCTCGCCGTTGGAGCTGCATGAGTAAAGAGGTAAAAAAATGATATTCCGTAAGGCAGAAAAAGAAGATTTTTACAAAATCAGATCCCTGTACTGGAATTTGATTGATCAGGAGCAGGATGACCCATCATTTCCGCATTGGAAGAAAGGCATCCATCCGTCTGACGAAACGATACAGATCAGCATTGTCAGGGGAGAGGTGTATGTGCTGGCAGATGGTGCTGAAATCGCAGCGTGTGTCATAGCAAACGATGAAAAGGTCGATGGCTATTCAGATGCGCCGTGGCAAATTGATTCGGATGAGGTAATTGTTCTTCATGTTTTGGCAGTTCATCCGGATTATCGCGGAAAAGGACTGGCGCGGAGATTAGTAGAGAATGTAATTGAACAGGAAAGAAAAGCTGACAAGAAGGCATTGCGACTTGATGTGATCGAGAACAACACAACGGCCGAAAAGCTGTATCAGAAACTGGGCTTTCAATATATCCAGACCAGGACACTTTATTATGATGTGGTCGGGGAGATGACGTTCAAATTGTATGAACTGGTGCTGTGATCTATGGAAGAGAAGAGAGCGTATAAACAAACCCCGGCGGTGGTCGAAAGAAGTACCTGAAAGAGCAGATGGATGCTGATGTGCCAGAGAAAATAGCTGCAAGAATGGAACTAAAAAGAACACGAAAGTGAAGTACTATGAGATGAAACTTTATATCGTTGGAAACGGATTTGATCTCAATCATGGAAGAAAAACATCATACTGGGATTATAGAAAGTATTTGTGTGAAAAGTATCCTAAACTTGTGGATGAGTTTGATGCGATGGAATATACCAGGGGTGCAGAAGTGGACGTGAATAGTAGATGGAGTGATTTGGAAAATGCGCTTTGTATAGATTATGCTTCCGCTTTTTCTGAAATAACAGATAATTACTATCCCGATTTAAACAGTGAGAAAACACCCTGTTGGGAAGCTATTAGATTTGAAGTAAATAATCGCTATGCATTTTTAAAGAATTTTACGAGAGATTGTTTTTATGAATGGATTAGGAATGAAGATCAGGAGTTTACAGATAGTAAATTCAAACGTCATGTTTTTGGTTCTGATAGTTATTTTGTAACATTTAATTATACGAAGACACTGGAAAATTTATATAGTATTCCGGCGGATCATATTTTCCATATTCATGGATCAGTAGATTTTTCATATAGTATTCAATTTGGGACACCTGAAAACAATCCGATAATAGCACAGAATGATCTCGAAAAACGATTTAGACAAGATGAATTTTACGATGTTGCGGTTGAACCAGGTGTTAGGTATTTGGTTAGCTTTATGAACGATGTTTATAAAGATATTGTGAGTAATATGGGGAATTTGCTGGCATTTGTAAATGGAATATTTGGAATTAACGAAATAATTATTATGGGACATTCTTTTTCTGGGATTGATGAGCCATATTATTCGCAGATATTGATTCCAAGGTTTTTAAATGCTAAATGGACAATATATGTGCATAATGATAGAGATATGTATGACGCTCAGCGATTTGCTCAGTGTTACAATATCTGTAATCGGTGTAAGTTTATTCGCTGGTAAGCGTCTCTTGTAAAATAAGAATTATCTGAGGTCTGGAGTGTCGTCGAAATAGGATTACGTGAGGAAAAAGCGATGCGCAGAGCTTCGAAACGGATTTTCGGAGCAGTATTTGAGAGAAAAAATATGCTTTCGGTAAGTGGTAGAAAGAACGAGGAGGAAAATTATGAATACAACATTACTTATCATGGCCGCCGGAATTGGCAGCCGTTTCGGAACAGGAATCAAGCAGTTGGAGCCGGTAGATGCTTCGAATCATATCATCATGGACTACTCAATCCATGATGCGATCGAGGCTGGTTTCAACCATGTAGTTTTTATTATCCGTAAGGATATCGAGAAGGAGTTCAAAGAGGTGATCGGTGATCGCATCGCTGCGATCTGCGCCGATCATCAGGTAACGGTAGACTACGCGTTCCAGGATAGTAACGACATCCCGGGCGCTTTGCCGGAGGGCCGTACAAAGCCGTGGGGAACCGGTCAGGCCGTGCTTGCGGCAAAGAATATTCTCAGCACACCGTTCATCGTGATCAATGCCGATGACTACTATGGCAAGGAAGGTTTCCGTGTCGTCCATGAGTATCTAGTAAATGGCGGCAAGTCCTGTATGGCTGGCTTTGTGCTGAAAAACACGCTGTCCGATAACGGCGGCGTAACCCGTGGTATCTGCAAAATGGATGAGCAGAACAATCTGACCGAGGTTGTGGAAACCAAGAACATTGTAAAGACCGCAAACGGAGCGGAGGCAGATGGTGTGGCTGTCGATGTGAATTCGCTGGTATCCATGAATATGTGGGGTCTGACTCCTGATTTCCTTACCACATTGGAAGACGGTTTTCAGGAATTCTTTGAGAAAGAGGTGCCGGGCAATCCTCTGAAGGCAGAGTTTCTGATCCCGATCTTTATTGGTGAGCAGCTGGAGCAGGGAAAGATGTCGGTGAAGGTTCTGAAAACCAACGATACATGGTACGGCATGACCTACCATGAGGATGTCGCAGCAGTAAAAGAAAGCTTCAAAAAGATGCTGGAAAACGGCGTGTACAAGGCAGATCTCTTCTGTGATCTGTAAACCATGATGCAGGGAACCATGGAGTTGCTCGGAAAAATCATCACAAATATTTTAACTGCTTTGTATGAACCATTTGGATTTTCGCTTCTGCTTTCCTTTCTGGCCATGTTTTTTACCTGTATGCGTATGAACCGGGCGAAGCGGGCAAAGGCTGGAAGAGTGCGCTGGTGACATGGTACGAGAAGTTCAAAGGAAGCGTGTCCTTTCGGAAATTGTTTCTATTGACATTCGTGACGTCGATGATCCTGTTCCGAACGCTGTTGAACCGAAATTTGTGGTTGAATCCGCTGTCCAATGTTTTGGACGGATGGGGCATCTGGAAGACAGTGGATGGCGAGCAGGTGCTGACAACAGAGGGCATCGAGAACGTCATTATGATGGTGCCGTTCACCGGTGTGCTCATGTGGACGTTCGAAGAAAAGACAGGAAACAGCTGGAGGAAGATACTGTGGGATAGCGGAAAGACAGCATTTATCTTTTCGCTAAGTATTGAGACGCTGCAATTACTGCTTCGCCTGGGTACGTTTCAGCTGTCAGACATCTTCTATAATACAGTTGGTGGAGTGATTGGCGGGTTGATGTACTACGGAATCAGGAAGGCAAGGGGGCACATTGGGGTCTGACCCCATAAAGAAAACATGAATAATAATTTTAGCCTAAACTTTTTAGACTGAACTTTTTAGAGCATTATCATTTGTCAAGGCTATTATCTCAGAAAATGAGACCACTGTCTAGTCTGGTACTTAAAATCATAACTTCTGATGATAACAAAGATTATAAAAATCCGGTAATTACCAGTTGGAAAATAACCGAAAAAAGACTGAACAACTACCTACGCAACAACAGAGATTTCGCTTTTAGAAAATAAGATCCCCGTTTTGCCAGGAACACATCCGGCAGAACGTGGAATTCCCTTATTGAAAAAAAGTTACTGTTTTTTTGAATAAACAATCAAAAAGGACACCTTTTATTGTATAATTATGTTACCCCACAAACATACTCATAGCAGGGAATCGTCTACGACTCTCCAACTGACAGTAAGTTTACTCTATCCATACGGGCTCTGGGACTTGCTATTTGGTCTGTCAGATGATAAAATCAAAATACACTGGGATGCAATATCCTTTGCCTGTTAGTATAGCTTCGGAAAGGGCGTGGAAGAATGGCAGCGACGTTAAAACTTCCGGTTGGTATCGAAGATTTTAAGGAAATTCGCCGGCAGGGTTTTTACTATATTGATAAGACAAGACTGATTGAACAGCTTCTTGACAGCTGGGGAAAGGTGAATCTTTTTACAAGGCCCCGCCGTTTTGGTAAGACCTTAAATATGAGTATGCTCCGAAACTTTTTTACGGTTGGAACAGATCAGACATTGTTTGATGGACTTCACATTTCGCAAAGGAGAGACCTTTGTGATGAATATATGGGGAGATTTCCGGTTGTGTCTCTTACTCTTAAAGGCGTGGACGGACTGACCTTTGAAAAAGCAAAAAACAAATTACTAAAACTTGTTGCACTTGAAGCGGATCGATTTGATTTTTTGAAAAACAGCGACAAGCTAACGGATAATGAAAAACAAAGATATGGCGCACTTGTCCGAATGCAGGACGGAAAATACGCAATGGACGAAGATACGCTGGAATCGGCACTCCAGACATTGTCGGAGCTGTTGTACCGACACTATGGACAGAAGGTAATTATCCTTATTGATGAATATGATGTTCCTCTGGATAAGGCGTATCAAAATGGTTACTATAGAGAAATGGTATCAATGATCCGTTCCCTGTTTGGAGAGGCTCTGAAAACAAACGAATTTTTGCAGTTTGCGGTTTTGACCGGCTGTCTGCGTGTCTCGAAAGAAAGCATTTTTACAGGTCTGAATAATTTTAGAATTTTTTCTATAACGGATGCGCGTTTTGATGAACAGTTTGGCTTTACAGAAGATGAAGTCGAAAAAATGCTGAAAGATTACCATCTGGAAGCGTATCTGGCAGAAATGAAGGAATGGTATGATGGATATCATTTCGGAGATGCTGATATTTACTGCCCCTGGGATGTAATCAATCGGGTAGATGATTTATGTGATAAACCGGAAGCCGGACCGAAATGTTATTGGATAAACAGCAGTGGAAATGCTTTAGTGAAACGGTTTGTTTCCATAGCAAACAGAACGACGCAGGATGAAATTGAACGCCTGATTGCAGGTGAACCAATTGAAAGGACTGTTCGACTTGATTTGACATACGATGAAATCGATAAGAGCATAGATAACATATGGAGCGTTCTGTTTACAACCGGATACCTGACACAGGTTGGAAGGACGGAAGAGGGGGCATTTAAACTGGTCATTCCAAATAAAGAAGTGCGAGAGGTATTCAAGCTTCAGATACAGGACTGGTTTGATGAGAAATTGCGTGACAATACGGAACAGCTAACAGCTTTTTGGGATTCGGTCGAAGAAGGAAATACAGAGGCAATAGAACAGTATTTGAACCGGACACTCAGCAATTCGATTAGCGTTTTCGATACGAGAGCACCAGAGAAAGAAAAGGAAAATTCCTATCACACATTTTTACTTGGTCTGTTAACAGGAAATACAGATTGGGTGGTCAGGTCAAATGTGGAAGCCGGAGAGGGCTTTGCGGATATTATTGTTGAGCCGGAAGACCCGGATAGAGGTATTATCTTCGAACTTAAATGTTCAAAAGAAGCGGCAGGATTGGACAAGGCATGTGAAAGGGCAATGGAACAAATCAAGGATCGAAGGTATTCTGAGTATCTGAAAAATGATGGCCGCCACAATATGACGCTTTACGGCATCGCTTTTTACAAAAAGAGATGTAAGGTAGTGATTGAGAAACGGAAGGAAGCATGAAGGCAGTGCCTCATACCGCATGAACCACAGACAGCACCCAGATGTAATCCAAAGTGTAGCTGTGGCTTATGCGGTTTTGTTTCTGAAACTGGAAAATATTGGACTGAATAAAATAAAAGTTTCCGAAATGGGAAAATATTTTGATGTTCTGCGTATAATATGCCATACTGAGAAAAAAAGAAGAAATGGAGTCACACCAGAACAGATGATATCATCGACTGGCTTTTGGAATGATGTCACTGTGTAAAAACTACCTCAAAGATCGTTCCGCCGGACGGGCTGGACTGAACGGTTATTCTGCCGTCATGTACGCGCACGATTTCACGAACCAGGGCCAGCCCAAGGCCTACTCCGCCAAGCTGGCGGCTTCTGGATTTATCTACACGGAAGAATGGTTCAAATATGCGTTCATTTAATTCAGCCGGGATTCCGCTTCCGGTATCTTCTACGGACAGGCAGATATTTTTTCCGCTCCGATATGCGGTTACGGTAACCTGTCCGCCGAAATGGTTGTATTTGATTGCATTCTCAACAAGATTGTATACCATCCGGTAAATCAAAATGTCACTTCCGACCATAGTGGTATCGTTACAGTTCCCGATCAGTTTTATCTCCTTTTCCTGGGCAAGCGGTTCCAGATCCACCAGTACTTCATCGACAAGGGCGTCAACGGCAATGGTTTCATCCCTGCTTACTGTTTGAAGCTCACTCATATCGAGCAGTGTCTTGACCATTTTGCTGAGCCGGCCGTTTTGCTCCGTCACCATTTTCAGTGTTTGTAAGGTGTCGGCGTCATTGCCCGGATGCGGGGTGGAATGGTATAAATCGAGCTGTACCTGCATGACAGACAGTGGAGTGCGAAGCTCGTGTGCTGCATTTGCCGTAAACTGTCTCTGGATTTCAAAAGCATCTGCGAGACGTTCCAGCATCTTGTTATACGAAATACGAAGCTGGTTCAGCTCTTTTACTTTGTTTTCTTCAATGCGCGAATCGGCCAGATTCTGTGCCTGCACCTCCTCGATTTTTTCGGAGAACTCACGAATGGGTCTGAGTGCATGGCCACTGATAAAATAGGTAGCGACACCGCCAAGAAGGGCCAATAAAGCGGAAAGGATCAGGCTGTTTCTTTTGTAGTCTGCTTTATTGTTGTACACCTGAACAGAGAAATCTCTGGCAAATTCATCCCACTTGTCCTCCGGAATGCTGATATAGATTTGATCGGAACCGTCTGTGGCACCGTCCCCGTCCTGATCTTCGGCATCATCGCCCCGGGCATCTACGGTCTCCTGCAGGGAATCGATATAATAAATTCCGTTTTTATAGACAAGCAGGGTCAGACATCCACAGATGACCGCAATATACAGGGTAATGATACAGGTAAGTCTCCACTGCAGTGATATTTTTTTCATCGGTCGGACTCCTCTCGTATTTGATATCCTTCGCCTACTTTATTCAAAATCGGATCGTATCCAAGTACCGCCCTGAGCTTTCGCCGAAGCGAAGACATATGTACGCGGATGGATCCGCTGAAGCTGTCCACGGAGGCATCCCAGACATGCTCGATCAATTCTTCCTGGCTTACCGGTCTGCCAAGGTGGAGAAGCAGATATTCCAAAATTCCGTTTTCTTTTCTTGTCAGGGAAACCAGGGTTCCGTTGGCATAGGCCTCTCGTTTGATGGTATCGAATTTGATCCCGCCACTTTCCAGACAGACATCCTTCTGCACAAATTTTCTTCTTGTCAGACTGCGGATCCGCGCTTCCAGCTCCTGCAGATGGAACGGCTTTTCCATATAATCATTTGCCCCGGCATCGAGTCCTTCTACTTTGTCTGCAATCTGTCCTCTTGCAGATAAGATCAGCACCTTCGTTTCTTCGTTTTCCTTCCGGAGCTCTTTTAGAAGATCCATTCCGTCCATGCCGGGCAGATTGAGATCCAGGACAATCAGATCATAATTTTCTGCCAGGATGCATTCCAGAGCCTCCGCCCCATCATAGCAGGTATCTACCTCGTACCCGGCGGCGTACAGACTTCTGGCAACTGTGTCACACATTTGTTTCTCATCTTCCACGATTAATAATCTCAAAATTTTTTTCACCTGCCCATTTCTTAACAATGATTTTACAACAGCTATTGTATAATATCAGAGTCAGCTGGTCAATCAATAAAATCAAAGGAGCAACCACATTTTGAAATGCAGAAAAATATCTCAAATTGTTCTAGTTATCACAGGCATAGCGATGATGGGCTATGGCGCCGTCAGAGGGGAAGCGGCTGCTGTGCTTGGGAAAGCAATTAAATTATGTCTGGAGTGTGTCGGAATTGGATAAGAAAAAGAAGTTACGATCAAAGAAAATAGCCGGAATACGCGGGTGGATCCAGGCAGCGGCCACACTGCTTACCAATCCTCATATCCCCAATTTTTTTCAGGGCAAAATATATCAGGGCAAAGCGAAAACGGTATGCGTACCGGGACTAAACTGTTATTCCTGTCCTGCCGCGACGGGAGCGTGCCCCATCGGAGCCTTTCAGGCGGTTGTCGGATCATCCAAATTTAAGTTTTCCTACTACATAACCGGGTTCCTGATTTTACTCGGCGTGACACTGGGAAGATTCATCTGTGGTTTTTTGTGCCCGTTTGGATGGTTTCAGGATTTGCTTCACAAAATCCCCGGAAAGAAATTCTCTACGGCCAGACTGAAGCCGCTGCGGTATCTGAAATATATCATCCTTGTTGTTTTTGTGATTCTTCTGCCGATGTTTGCAACGAATTCGATCGGGATGGGAGATCCGTTCTTCTGCAAATATATTTGTCCGCAGGGCGTTCTGGAGGGGGCGATCCCGCTTTCCATCGGAAATGCCGCAATCCGGTCTGCACTGGGCAAGCTGTTTTCGTTTAAATTCGGTATTCTGATTACGGTTGTCGTGCTCAGCATCTTGTTTTACAGACCCTTCTGCAAATGGATCTGTCCTCTTGGGGCAATCTATTCCTTATTTAATAAGGTAAGCTTTTTACATATCACGATTGAAAACAGCAAATGTGTCGGATGCAATCAGTGTTCCAGGGCATGTAAAATGGATATCGACGTGTGCCGGACCCCAAATCATCCGGAATGCATCCGATGCGGAGCCTGCATCAAGGCCTGCCCGAAGGATGCGATCCACTATCAGTTTATGGGAAAAACGTGTCAGAAAAAGGACACCGGAGATCAACAGTCAGAGATCAGAAACCATTGATTAGCAGCAGATCACGAAGCATCGAAGGATGATATTGAATTCTTGTTTTTTACATTATACTATCTTAAAAGGAGCCATAATTTATGAAAACCAAAAGAACTTTTATCCCTGTTTTTACACTCAGCGTAGCATTATTACTTACCGCATGCAACGGAAAAGAGGCTGCAGACACAAAGAAAACGCAGACAACCCAGACGGAATCCGGCACAGAAGCTGTTACGGGATCTGTTGCGGAATCCGGAACCGAAACGGCAGGGGCTTCCGGCACAAAGCTGGACGATTTATATCAGCAGGAGAACCAGATTTTTTCAGATCATGCGGATGTATGGAACAAGGTGTTTGGCATGATGAATAAAAGCACGGCTGATCCGAGCGGAAATTATGGGGATTATCTGGCAGACACGGTTGAAGCCAACAAGGACTCTTTTTCTGAGGACGAGCTGAATACACTGACGGATGATATTGCAACGATACGAAAAATCGAGGAACAGATAGCAGAAATGGAAAACGGCAATACAGCATCGGAAGATAGCGATGCGAAAAACGATTCCGAAGAGGCATCTCCGTTCCGGGATTTCTCGGGCCAGGATTATGATGGCAATACAGTTGACAAAAGTCTGTTTTCCAAAAATGCGGTAACGGTCGTGAATTTCTGGTTTACCGGCTGCAAGCCTTGTGTTGCTGAGTTATCCAAGCTGAACGAATTAAACGATGCAATCAAATCCATGGGAGGCGAAGTTGTAGGCATCAACACAGAAACCTTCGACGGAAATCAGGATGCGATCAAAGAAGCAGCAGCGGTTCTTGAAAGCCAGGGTGCGAAATACCGCAATCTTTCCATTGACTCTGCTTCCGCTGCAGGAAAGTATGCTTCCGATATTATGGCATTTCCGACCACAATCTTAGTCGATCGGAACGGAAATATTGTAGGAGAACCGATGCTTGGCGGAATCGACAATCAGGAGAATTATGATACGCTGATGAAACAGATCCAGTCTGTGATAGATGCAGACAGCGCGAAGTAAGACGAGAGCTGCGGCAGCCAAAGGAAGCAAGCGATACCGCAAAGTGGGGCTTGCGGATTGAGGAAGTGATTTAGGGCTTGACATTATAGGAAGGGAGTGCGAAAAAGCAAAGTTACGTTTTTTCGCACTCCCTTTTCATAACAGGATTTTTTTCAAATACATTTACAAGACGAGGTAGCAGGCAAAGGAAAAAGGAACGTTTCATTTTCCGTTTTGTTATGAATGGATAGTCCGTTCTGAATCCGCAGGTTTCATGGAGATCGTCAGTGATTTCCTGACGTTCATATACCGGCATGAAACCCTGTTCTTCTATATCCGCAAATTTTATGTCTTTTAAAGTGTGAAGTAATTGTTCTATGGTATAAGTCCCTTTCAAGGAGCGGTTTAATAACCGGATGAAAAATATTGCGGTGGCTCCTGTTATTCTGGAAGATGGAAGGCTGTCCTTCTGTGTTCCGGGGGATGATGGTCCTCCGTGGTCCGGGGTGTGGAACCTGACTGGAAAGATTGTTTTGGACGGGGATGATTATATTTACGAAAGCATCGGTCACATGGTTGGCTGGTGCTTTTTTCGTGGGGAAATGGAGGTGGCGGGATATATCTGGTATCGGATGGGTTTCTGAGAGCTGTGAAGAGCAATACAAGAAAATATTACTGGACGGGTACGATCGTTACCAGAGGCGGAATGACGTATGAGTTCGGGTCGAAGGAGATTGAACCACATTGGGGTCAGACCCCATTACTGTTGTGGGAAACTTTTGGGCGGTTCCTGTTTTTGGGCTTGAAATTCGAAAAATCTTTATACAATCTTAATGCCATGGAAAAGGTATTTATACGTTTTTAAAACGGAAGTCTCTAAAATAAGGAGGAATCAAAAAGAAGGAGTAAAAAGAGAAATGTGGAGTATAAAACTGCGATACAGGAAACAATGGTCGTCGTTTGAAATTATCATTCTTGGATTTGCGGGGGTAATTCTGGCAGGAGCACTGCTTTTGATGCTTCCTGTGGCTTCGCGGGAAGGAAATGTAACGCCATTTACAGAAACACTGTTTACTGCAACATCAGCCGCCTGTGTGACAGGACTGGCAGTCAGAGATACAGGAAGCTACTGGTCCGTCTTTGGACAGAGCGTGATTTTGCTGCTCATTCAGATCGGTGGTCTTGGTGTGGTTACGATCGCTGTTTCGATTGCGATGCTTTCCGGGAGAAAAATTTCCCTGATGCAGCGAAGCACGATGCAGGATGCGATTTCTGCCCCGAAGGTGGGCGGAATTGTGCGCCTGACGCGTTTTATCCTCAAAGGAACCTTTGGAATTGAACTGTTGGGGGCGTTGTTTCTTCTGCCTGTTTTTTTACGGGATTACGGCGGAAAAGGAATCTGGATGGCGTTGTTTCATTCTGTATCCGCATTCTGCAATGCAGGATTTGATCTTCTTGGAAAAACGGATCATCTGTATCCGTCCCTGACTTCTTATGTGGGAAATCCACTGGTTAATCTTACGATTATGGGGCTGATTGTAATAGGTGGAATCGGATTTCTGACCTGGGATGATATCTATACAAAAAAATACCATTTTCGTCAGTACTGCATGCAAAGCAAGGTGATCCTGCTTACAAGTCTGTTTCTGATTTTTGTTCCGGCGGCTTTCTTTTTCTTCCGGGATTTCGCCGGAATGCCGGTCAAGGAGCGGACGCTCTGCGCATTGTTTCAGTCCGTGACAACAAGAACGGCCGGATTTAATACGGCAGATCTTTCCGGGATGACAGGTGCTTCCCAGGCGATTATGATTGTTCTGATGATGATTGGCGGAGCACCGGGATCAACGGCTGGCGGAATGAAAATTACCACATTTGCCGTGCTGACAGCTAATGCGTCTGCTACGTTCCGTCAGAGAGAGGACACACAGATGTTTGGACGCAGGGTGGGCCAGGAGGTATTAAAAAATGCATCTACGATTCTGATGATGTATCTTTTTCTGGTGCTGATGGGAGGAATGGTGATCAGTGTGGCAGAAAATCTGCCGATTTCTGAGTGTCTGTTTGAGACAGCATCTGCTGTTGGAACGGTTGGCCTGACGCTTGGAATTACGCCGCAGCTCGGTGTTCTTTCGAAAGGAATTCTGATCGCACTGATGTTTCTTGGAAGGGTTGGCGGTCTGACGCTTGTTTATGCTGCGATGCCGGGGAGAAAGAGCGCACATGCAAAAATGCCGCTGGAAAAAATAAATGTAGGATAAGAAGAGAGGAAGAGATGAGATGAAAAATATTTTACTGATTGGAGTAGGAAGATTTGGGAGACATATTGCCATGCATCTGAATCAGCTTGGACATCAGGTGATGGCGGTAGACCGAAATGAGGAACGGATCGACGCCGTGATGCCGTATGTGACAAATGCACAGATCGGTGACAGTGTCAATGCAGACTTTCTGCGATCCCTTGGTGTGGGAAATTATGATGTCTGTATTGTGACGATCGGAAGCAGCTTTCAGGATTCGCTGGAAACCGCGTGTCTTTTGAAGGAGCTGGGCGCAAAATGGGTCGTGTCCCGGGCAGAACGGGATGTACAGGAAAAATTCCTGTTGCGGAACGGAGCGGATCAGGTTGTTTATCCGGAAAAACAGATGGCAAAATGGACAGCGATTCGTTACAGCTCGGATCATGTGTTTGACTATATTGAAATTGACAGTCAGTATGCGATTTTTGAGGTTGAAATCCCGGAGAACTGGATTGGAAAAAATGTCGGCCAGCTGGATATCCGGAAAAAATACGGTATTAATATTCTGGCAACAAGAAAATATGGAAAAACAGATGTTGCGGTGTCTCCTGAGACAGTTCTGGATGGCGATGCTACCATATTGGTTCTTGGTGAATATAAAGCGATCCAGAAATGTTTTCGAATCTGAAAGAGAGGTGATTTCTGTGTTAAGTGTAGGACTGCTCTTCGTTACCCTGGTCGGTTTTTTGTCTGGAGGCGTGCTCGTAGATCAGATAGAGACATTTTTCACGGAAAACAGAAGAGAGGAACCGGAAACGGGACAAAATTTCACAGAAAACAGAAAACAAGAACAGGGAACGGGAGAAAAAAAGATTTCCTGACTATAGCTTTCTCTTCGTTTATGATCTACAATAGGAGGTGGGGTGAGACAGTTGGAAAAAGAAAAACAAAAAAAAGAGCATATCCTGGTGTGTCTGTCCTCTTCGCCATCCAATGAAAAAATTATTCGGACTGCGGCGCAGATGGCACAGGCGTTTCAGGCCGGCTTTACGGCATTGTATGTGCAGACAGCAGAAAAAACAGAAAAAACACCGGAGGATCTGGCAAGGCTGCAGAAGCATGTTCGTCTGGCAGAGCAGAGCGGGGCAGAAATTGTAACGACACACAGTGAGGATATTGCCCTGCAGATTGCAGAGTACGCAAGAATTTCCGAGGTGACGCGGATTGTCATTGGAAAGAGCATGATGAAGCAGGGCTATTTCCATCAGCGAAGGGTGTGGACCGAGCGTCTGACGGATCTTGTGCCTGATCTGGAAATTCACATCATTCCAGACTCAGACGTGTACCAGAGATATCAGAAACGAAAAAAATTTCCGGAGTGGATGGAGCTGCCTTCCTGGAAAGAACTAATGCTTACGGTTCTGATTCTGGCTGCTGCGACCGGAATCGGAGAAATCTTTTTTCGGCTTGGTTTTACGGATGCCAATATTATTACGGTATATCTGTTTGGCGTCATGCTGACATCTATTCTGACCAGCGGTTATACCTGTAGTGTGGTCAGCTCTGTGGCAAGTGTTGTCCTGTTTAATTATTTTATGACAGAGCCAAGGCTTTCGTTGTATGCGTATGGTTCCGGCTATCCGGTGACCTTTGCGATCATGCTTGGCACTTCAATCCTGACCAGTACGCTTGCTTCAAAATTGAAAGAAAATGCAAAGCTTTCTGCACGAGATGCCTTTCGAACCAAGATTCTTTTTAATACCAGCCAGCTTCTGCAAAAGGCAGAGGATGCGTCAGAAATTTTTGATATTACGGCAACGCAGCTGATAAAGCTTCTGGGAAGAAATCTGGTTGTGGCGCCGGTAGAAAAAAAGAAAAACGGCATTGTGCAGGGAACTCTTTATAACGCCGAAACAGGAATAAAATCAGAAAAAGTTTTTAATGTGAAAGAACAGGAAATCCTGCAGTGGGTTCTGAAAAACCGGAAACGGGCGGGAGCTATGACAGAACGTTTTTCTGAAGAACCGTATCTGTACCTTTCCATCTATGCGGCACAGAACAGATATGGTGTGATCGGCATTTTCATCGGACAAAAGCCACTGGATGCGTTTGAGAACAGTATCCTGCTTTCTATTCTGGGAGAGTGCGCCATGGCACTGGATCGGGAACAAAGTGCGAGAGAAAAAGAAGAGGCGGCAGTCATGGCGAAAAATGAGCAGCTTCGGGTGAATCTGCTGCGGACGATTTCCCATGATCTGCGCACACCACTGACATCAATTCTCGGCAATGCAGACTCTTTGATCAGTAACTTTGACGCACTGGACGAAGGGATGCGGAAACAGATTTTTTCGGATATTTATGAGGATGCCGGATGGCTGATTGAACTGGTGGAAAATCTGCTTGCGCTTACGAAAATAGAAGATGGAAGTGTAAAACTGCAGTTATCCGATCAGGTGGTTGAGGATGTAGTCCGTGAGGCGCTGCGCCATGTAGAACGGCGGAAAAACGAACATGAAATTACGGTGGACTGCGGGGAAGATGTACTGCTCGCCCGCATGGATGCAAAGCTGATTGTACAGGTATTGGTAAACCTGATCAACAATGCAGTAAAATATACACAGGCAGGATCCAAGATCCGGATTACAGCCGGAAAAGAAGAAAAAAACGTATGGATTGCGGTGGAAGATAATGGACCCGGCATTCCGGCGGAGTGCAGGAAGCATGTATTTGAAATGTTCTATTCCGGAAAAAATAAGGTGAGTGACAGCCGCAGAAGCCTTGGCCTTGGGCTGGCGCTGTGCCGTTCCATTGTAAATGCGCATGGCGGGGAACTGGTGCTTCGTGACTGCGCTCCGCACGGCTGTCATTTTCGTTTTACGCTGCCGCTCAGTGAGGTGAATTTAAATGAATAAGACATTGATACTGGTCATGGAAGACGATACGCCGGTCCACAATCTGATTAAACCACATTGGGGTCAGACCCCATTACTGTTAAAGCCGCTGTGGTATCTGAAATATATCATCCTTGTTGTTTTTGTGATTCTTCTGCCGATGTTTGCAACGAATTCGATCGGGATCCAGTCCGTGATTGATGCAGACAGCGCGAAGTAAGACGAGAGCTGCGGCGTTTTTTGGGAGAGAAAATGGGAGTGCGAAAAAACAAAGTTACGTTTTTTCGCACTCCTTTTCATAACAAGATTTTAAAAAAATACATTTACGAAACGATGTACTGTGCTGTACCTGTCCCGAAAAGCTGCTCGGTGCTTAGAACAAGAGCTGAGGTCACACGGCGATTCCCCACATATATGCACACGTTTTCGGAACCACCAGTAATCCGACCTTTGGTTTTGATAGCAGCCATTTGACAAACAACAGCCGGGTTCCTGCTCTGCGAAAGGGCAGAAAATAAGGAAAACTTTGCGCAATTAAAAGGAGCATACCGCATCAGCGATATGCTCCTTTTGGACTACCTGGGTAAATATTATTCACAAAGCTTGGAGAAAGCGTCAGCTACGAACTGAACCTTTGTTCCAACGATAACCTGTACAGAGGTTTTGCCAGGTTTGATCACGCCTGCCACACCGGCAGATTTGATTAACTTGTCGTTTACGGCAGTGATATCTTTCACTTCCAGTCTCAGTCTTGTAACGCAGTTATCAATGCTTGTGATGTTTTCTTTTCCGCCGCAGCCTTCCAGGATTTTAGCTGCGATTGCGGTATAGTTATCACTTGCCAGCTCTACTTTTTTCTCTGCTTCGAGGTCATCGTCTTCTCTTCCAGGAGTCTTCAGATCCCATTTCTTGATAGCAAACAGGAATACGAAGTAGAATACGAGGAATGCTGCGATTCCAAGCGGAATGATCAGCCATATTTTCTGTGCTGCGGGCAGTGAGGATGAGAACAGGAGGTCCATAGCACCGGCGGAGAAGCTGAATCCTGCACGGAAGCCGAGAGCAACTGTGATCATAGTAAAGATACCATACAGTAATGCATAGATTACGTACAGAGCGGGAGCAAGGAACATAAATCCGAACTCAAAAGGTTCTGTAACGCCACAGATGAATGCACAAACTGCAGCAGAAGCTACCAGACCGATCGCAGCTTTTTTCTTTGCAGGTTTTGCACATCTTACCATAGCAAGTGCAGCACCAGGAATACCGAACATCATACAGGGGAAGAATCCGGACATGTACATACCAAGGCTCCAGGTTACATCAGCAGATGTTTCACCAGCCCAGAAGTGCTTCAAGTCACCAAGACCGATCGTGTCAAACCAGAATACATTGTTCAGAGCGTGATGTAATCCGGTCGGGATCAGCAGACGGTTCAGGAATGCATAGATACCGGCACCGACAACATCAAGGCTGACAATAGATTTACCGATTGCTACCAGAGCACCGAACAGTAATGGCCATACCAGTAACAGAACAGCAGATACAACGATAGAAACAACACCGGAAACAATTGCTACACAGCGTTTGCCGCTGAAGAAGGATAACCAGTCCGGAAGCTTGGTGTCTTTGAAACGGTTATAGCAGGCAGATCCGATGATACCGGCCAGGATACCGATGAACGGGTTTTCGATCTTGTCAAAGGCCAGCGTCTTTGTAGCACTCTCAGCGATGGACGGGATGATAGTTGTAACAACTCCGGTAGAAAGAAGTGTTGTGATCATCAGCCAGGATGCCAGAGCTGCGATTCCGCCGGTACCGTCATTCTTTTCTGACATACCGACACCAACGCCGATTGCAAAGAGGATTGCCATGTTGTCGATCAGAGCTGCTCCTGCTTTTACGAGAAACAGACCGATCAGGTTTACTACGCCCGAGATCTCGCCGCCCTGCATCGTTGCCGGACACAGCCGGTATCCGATACCCATCAGGATACCGCAGATCGGCAGTACTGCGACAGGAAGCATGAGGGCTTTCCCTAGTTTCTGAAGAAATTTCATATATTTCTCCCTCCTTAAAAGATAATTTATATAACTGGATACCTCCAATTAGATACGTGAATTTACCGAATCCACCCAATATACTTACAAAAGCAAGTGCAGAAAAGACATTGAGAGGGCATTTCGCAAAAGCAAGTGAGAAAAGGCTATAAGCGTACATTTCACAAAAGCAAGTGAGAAAAGCCTTCAAGCGTACATTTCATTTCATAAAAGAAGAGGATGAAGATTCATCTGACGAAAGATCAAAAAAAGATCAGGAAATACTGAGAACGGCTTCGTCTAAGGAAACTTCGCCCTCTTTTTTCAAGCTGATTTTCTCGTAATCATCGGTATTGCAGATCAGTACCGGAGTGACTGTGTTCAATCCGGCTCCGGTGATCTTGTCCAGATCGACATCCATCAGAAGATCTCCTTTTTTGACCTGATCGCCGGCTGCAACGTGTGCGGTAAACGGTGCGCCCTTTAGTGTAACCGTATCCAGGCCGATGTGGATCAGGATTTCGGCTCCGGAGCTGCTTGTGAGCGTGATGGCATGAAGAGTATCAAATACCATGGCTATTTTACCGTCTGTCGGTGCATAAATTTTTCCCTCAGACGGAATCACTGCAAATCCGTCCCCCAGGATTTTTTCGGAAAAGGTAGGATCCGGGACTTCGGAAAGCGGAACTACTTTTCCTTTGCAAGGTGTGTAAAGAACATTTTCTTTGTTCTTTCCTTTTAGAAAATGAAACATAAAATTGCTATCTCCTTTCGAAAATAAGGTGCGATGTTTTTTTCGGGATAGGGATCCGATTTCATCTGTAATTACGTTGAGTGATTTTTTGCGAAAAAATTTGGTATTTTACCCTTTGATCCGTTCTGTTTGACGTAAAAAGTCAACAAAATGCCGTTGGAAAAGAAAACAGAGTATTTATTAAAAACAAAATTGCATAATTTCACACGAACTTCTCAATAGATTATATACATAATAACTGATGCGTAAGGATTTGTAAATACTTTTTTTGATATTTATGACAAAAGAATCTACTTTCAAAAGGAGAAAAATTGGCAGTTTAACCAACTAATGCGTTACTACGGTAAAAGAAGAAGGATATACACACATTGGGGTCTGTCCTCATTAAAATTTTTAGCTTGCTATGGATTTGCTTAAAATCTAGCATAGAATTATTTTCGGTTATATGGTATTATTTTTTCATAACAGGTTTACGAGAATACCCGGGGTCAGACCCCAAGTAAATGTTTTTTACCACGATGTCATGTACCGTGAAAACACAGAAGAGAAAGATGCGGCC
>ERZ836760.1603-NODE-1603-length-23121-cov-3.404708_pt1 | contig 23121 bp, 18 predicted proteins | sample MGYA00519941_ERZ836760 | MGnify/ENA primary metagenome ERZ836760 (study PRJEB31850, sample SAMEA3708807) | human gut metagenome | biome: human gut; feature: human-associated habitat; material: faeces | place: China | collected 2014 ... | reverse complement strand
CGGACTGGATGGCACCGAGCTGGCAATCTCGGAAAGCCAGGAGCGCATGGCCGTGGCGCTGGCGCCCCAAGACGTCGATGCGTTCCTGGCGCTTGCGCGCGAGGAGAACCTCGAGGCTACGCCTATCGCCGAGGTCACTGAAGAAGCGCGCGTGCGCATGGTCTGGAACGACAAGACCATCGTGGACGTGAGCCGCGACTTCCTGTCCAGCAACGGCGCGCCGAAGCATCAGGACGTGCGCGTGGTCGAAGGCGGCTGCTACGAGCGCTCTTGGCCGGGCTCCACGTTGGCCGAGCGCATGCGGGCGCTGGTTACGGACATCAACGTTTGCTCGAACAAGGGCCTGTCCGAGCGCTTCGACTCCACTATCGGCGCGGCTACCGTGCTCATGCCGTTCGGCGGAAAGCACCAGCTTACGCCGAGCATGGCTATGGTTGCCAAGCTGCCCGTAGATGGCGAGACCACCACGTGCAGCGGCATGTCCTGGGGATTCAACCCGTACCTGACCGAGGCGAACCAGTTCACCGGTTCGTACGTGGCAGTGGTGGAGAGCGTGGCGAAGCTGGTGGCTGCGGGCTTTTTGCGCAAGGACATGTACCTGACGTTCCAAGAGTACTTCGAGCGCCTGCGCGACGAACCCGAGCGCTGGGGCAAGCCCGCGGCGGCGGTTCTGGGGTCGCTGATGGCTCAGATCGATCTGGGCGTGGGCTCGATCGGCGGCAAGGACTCCATGAGCGGCAGCTTTGAAACGCTGGACGTGCCGCCTACGCTGGTGTCGTTCGCGACGGCGGTGGGTTCGGTCGAGCGCGCGACGTCGCCCGAATTCAAGGCCGCCGGCAATCGCGTGGTGCGCATTGCCCCGCGTTACGCCGAGGACGGCGTCACGCCGCAGATCGATGGATTGCTGGAAGCTATTGCCCTGGTCGAGCGCCTGATCGGCGACGGCGCGGCTTTGTCCGTGTCTACGCCCGGATATGGCGGCACGGCGGAAGCCCTGTTCAAGATGTGCGTTGGCAACGGCATTGGCGTGAAGCTGGCCGATTGCGTGCAGGCCGATCAGCTGTTCGCTCCCGCTTACGGCAGTTTCCTGGTGGAGATGCCCGCGTGCGTCGAACTGCCGGATGCAAGCGATGCCGTGTGCGTGTCCGAGCTGGGCCAGACCGTTGACGAGTACGCGTTCGAGGCTGCTGGCGAATCGATCGACCTTGCCGGTTTGCAGGAGGCATGGGAAGGCGCGTTGGAGCCGGTGTTCCCGTATCGTGCCCAGGGCGAGCCGGTCAAAGCCGTGAGCTTCACGGACGGCGCTCCGCTTGTGTACAACGGCACCATCGCGAAGCCGCGCGTCATCATCCCGGTGTTCCCGGGCAACAACTGCGAATACGACTCCGCCCGCGCGTTCGAACGCGCAGGTGCCGTGGCCGAGACGTTCGTCATCAACAACCTGACGCCCGAGGCGGTTGCCGAAAGCACGGCGGAGCTGGTTCGCCTTATTAAGAACAGCCAGATCATCATGCTTCCGGGCGGTTTCTCCGGCGGCGACGAGCCTGACGGTTCGGCGAAGTTCATCACGGCGTTCTTCCGTGCTCCGGCAGTGACGGAAGCCGTGCGCGATCTGCTGCAGAACCGCGACGGCCTCATGCTGGGCATCTGCAACGGTTTCCAGGCGCTTGTGAAGCTGGGGCTGGTGCCGTACGGCGATATTCGCCCGATGGACGAGGATTGCCCCACGCTTACGTTCAACAACATCGGCCGTCACCAGAGCCGTTTGGTGCGCACGCGCGTGGCGTCGAACCTGTCGCCTTGGATGAGCCGGTGCGAAGTGGGCGACATCCATACAGTGGCGATCAGCCATGGCGAAGGCCGGTTCGTGGCGAGCCCCGAGTTGCTGGAGCGTATGGCCGCCAATGGTCAGATCGCCGCGCAGTACGTTGACGATCAGGGTGCGCCTTCCATGGGCTTGGATGTGAACCCGAACGGGTCTGCTTGGGCGGTCGAGGCTATCACCAGCCCCGATGGTCGTGTTCTGGGCAAGATGGGCCATACCGAGCGCAGCGGTTACAGCCTGTACAAAAACGTGCCCGGCAACCTGTACCAGCCCCTGTTCGAGGGCGGCGTGGGTTACTTCACGGATTAATCGATTCCGCGTACAGCGTGTTTGCAGGGGCCGGCGTACTCACGAGGTGCGTCGGCCCTTGTTGCACATAGACGGGTCGCTCTTCCTGCCAAATGGGTGAAGTTGTCGGGGCGATCGTCGGCCTCGGTTTACGAGGCGTTCTTCGTTTTCGGTGCAAGCCAGCCCGCAACGCCTCGCGCTGCGTCGTGGGCGATCAGGTTGGTCAGCGTGCCCAGCGCGCTTACCAGAATGTCCCGGTTCGCCTGATCGAGCGCTTTGGCGGCTTCGACCAGCAAGGCTATGGACTTCACCCCGCCCATCAGGATGTCTGCGGCATCGAGCGCGCTCGATGCTTCGATGGCCCTGAACGCGGCCTCGACCACCTGCCGGGTTTTCTCGGGGGAGAACCCGGTCAGCCATTGCTCCATGATCGCGTGGGTCGAGAGGGACGAATCTGCCAGCTGATCGGCGTAGACGAAATCGGTTCCCTTAACTTCCCAGTTCAGCACGCTGTGCTGCATCATACCGTGATCTGCGCTGTGCACCACGTGCAGGGGCAGTTCACGCGGCGTTTCCAGAAGCATTCCCACGATGCACTCTTGCGGCACCGTCTTGTGCACGCGATCGCGGATGATCGAGAACGCGCGGTCGTCGACGGCTCCCGCCCGAAAGCCGGGGCCATCGTGGTCGTATATGCGTTCGATACGCTCTTGGACTTTCGGCGTTGCATGCAGAGCTGCGTATTCGGCCAGGTTTCCGCCTTTGGAATGGCCTCCTAGATACAGCCGCTGCGGCAGGCGGGGCGCGACGGCTTCCAGGTAGCGAACAGCCAGGTCTTGCGCGGGAACAGGGAATTGGTAGGTCATGTTGAAGTTCTCGCGCCATCCAGTGAACGACCGATCGGTGCCGCGAAACCCCACGTAGGCGAACTTTTTGCCGCAAACGAACGTCATAGCGGCGAATTGGGTTTGCGTCGCCTCGTCGAACACGCTTGCGCAGTCCTGTACGGTCATAGTGCGAAAGCGCGGGCTGGCTGCAAGGGCCAGCATGTTGTTTTTCACGGGCTCGGGCACCAGGCCCGTGAACAGGCTATCGTAATGCTCCGCCCGCAGCGCGTCGGTGAAGCGCACGGGCCGTACGGGACGGAGGCGATCCGCGACGGCTGCTCGAAGGCTCGGAGGTTCGCTCCATGCGCGTTTCATAGGGGTGATGTCTTCCATGCGAACCATGCAGAACTGCGAAAGGGCTGCCGAGTCCACCGGGTTGAACGGCTTCTCGTCAAAGGATGCGAATTCCGTTGCCAGGTAATCGAGGATGTTCATGCGCGCTCCTTCAGGGCAGATCGACCGCTTGGTGCCTGCCTCTAGTGTAGCGCACCAGCTTCCTGCGCGCGGTGAGGGCCGCTTTTATATGGGAAGGCCCCGACTGCTGAATGAGCTGCGCAGCCGAGGCCTTGAGAAACGTCGAGCACCGTTGTCCTACGCGTAGATTTCCTTTTCCACCACCAGGTCGTTCTTGATCTTGCCGACCAGTTTCTGCAAGGCGTCGATGCAGTTGGGGCGGATGTCGGCGCCGATCAGAACGTACATGATGGAGTCGCCCACGCCCAGCACTCCCTCGTTCAGCCATACGCGCACGTAGTATACGCCCGGCCAGGTCAGAGCTTCCTCAACGGCTGCGTCTACACCAGCGGCGTCGTAGGAGAACTCCACCTGCGCAACGTCGCCCAGCCCTTCGACGCCTTCGCGTACCTGCTGTTTCGGGGTGATGCGCACCACGCCGTTGTGGGTGAGAAACATGCCGCACTGAGCGGCCTTCGGATCCTGCTTCGCTTCCTTGAGCCACTGATCGATAGAGGGTTCCTGCTTGGCCATGAGCGAGCTCCTTTCTGTCTGTGCTGCATAGTATACTCTATTGAGGATTATAGAAGCTATAAAGTCATAGCAAGTTGATAGGGAAAAGTTGCCTTTTTTACGGATGGAACTCAACCCTGCAGAGGTACGGCGTGCGTGCAAGGCTTCGTGTTTTGCTGCGCATTCCGGTTCGCCTGCGCCCCGTGCGCCGATGCGGGCTTCGCCCGGAAGCGCGGTGACCGAAGCGGCTTGGCAGCGCACGGCTTTCTCCTGGCTCCAGGGTATCCATTCTACGAAAATTTACGCTCTGCACCCGGGGAAATGCAGCAAGGCTGGTAGTATGAACCCCAATCACAACAGCCGGCGACGGGCCGGCTCTGCCGACGGGCAGGTCGGCGACATCAAGGGAAGCAAACAGGCAGAAAGGTAGGCGGACCTATGGCTTTGCCCGCATCCGATTTGAGCAAGCAGCCCGACAACCGTACCACCATGGAGCTGGGCGCGGTGCTGCCGCGTACCGCCGAAGTGCGCGACGACCACTTGTACGTAGGCGGCGTCGACATGGTGGAGCTGGCGCGCGAGCAGGGCACGGCTTTGTACGTCATGGACGAAGCGGACATGCGCAGCCGCATGGAGTCCTACCGCGAGGCGTTCCGCAGCCGCTATCAGAATTCCGATATCGTGTATGCCAGCAAGGCGTTTCTCAATAAAGAAGCGGCTCGCATGGTGGCCGACGAGGGCCTGTGCCTTGACGTATCGGGCGGTGGCGAGCTGGCTATCGCGCGTGCAGTGGATTTTCCGGCCGAGCGCGTGTTCATGCATGGCAACAACAAGACGCCGCGCGAGCTGCGCGAAGCCATCCAGGCGGGTGTCGGCCGCATCATCATCGACAGTCGCATCGAACTCAAGCGCATCTCCGAGATCGCCGGTGAGCTGGGCGTCGAGCAGCCTATCTACATGCGCATCACGCCAGGCGTCGAGGCCGACACGCATCAGTATATTCGCACGGGTTGCGAGGACTCGAAGTTCGGCTTCACCATGCGCGAGGATTTTGCGTTCGGTTGCGTGAAGGACGTGCTGGCTGCGCCGAACGTGCGTTTGGCGGGCCTGCATTGCCACATTGGCTCGCAGATCTTCTCGCTGCACTCCTACCCCGAGGCCGTCGAGGTCATGGTGGACCTTATGGCCCGCATCGAGCAAGAGTACGGTTATCGCATCGAGGAATTGGATGTGGGCGGTGGTCTGGGCATTGCCTATACGGCTGACGACAAGCCGGCCTCCATCGACGAGTTCGCCGAAACGGTGACCTCGTCCGTGCTCGCCGCGTGCCAGAAGTACGGCGTGGCTGAGCCGCGTCTGCTCACCGAGCCGGGCCGCAGCCTGGTGGCTACCGCCGGTGTAACGCTGTATACGGTGGGCATTATCAAAACCCTGCCGAACATTCGCAAGTACGTGGCGGTTGACGGCGGCATGTCCGACAACATCCGCACGGCGCTGTACCACGCCGATTACGAGCCGGTTATCGCCAACAAGGCGGGGCAGCCGCGTACCGAGATCGTCACTATTGCGGGCAAGCATTGCGAAAGCGGCGACGCCGTGGTCATTGACATGCCGATCCAGCATCCTGACCTGGGCGATATCGTTGCTGTCTTCGGCACGGGCGCGTACTGCTACACTATGGCAAGCAACTACAACGGCCAGCCGAGGCCGGCCGTCGTGTTCGTGAGGGACGGCGAAGCGCGCGTGGTTACGCGCCGCGAAACGTACGATGATCTGATGAGCCGGGACATTTAGGAAAGGGAGAGCGACATGGCGGTTAAACTTGGCTTGGTGGGCACCGGCACGGTGGGCGGCGGATGCATCGACATCCTGAAGAACCACCGGGAGGACTTCAAGCGCCACTACGGTGTTGACCTGGAGCTGGTGCGCGTGTGCTCGCGCAATCCCGAACAGGCCATCGAACACGGCGTGGAGGATATCTTCACTCAGGATTACCAGGACATTCTCAATGATCCTTCAATCGATATCGTTATCGAGCTGATCGGCGGCACTACCGTGGCGCGCGATGTGGTGCTGGGCGCGTTGCGCGCTGGCAAGAACGTGGTCACGGCCAACAAGGCGCTCATGGCTACGTATGGCGAAGAGGTCATGCACGCTGCGGACCAGGCGAACAAGGAGATCGCGTTCGAGGCGAGCGTGGGCGGCGGCATCCCCATCATCGATCCGATGAAGCATTCCCTTATCTCCAACGAGATCTCGTCGGTCATGGGCATTGTGAACGGCACGACGAACTACATGCTGACCCGCATGGTCGAAGACGGTTTGAGCTACGACGATGCGCTCAAGGAGGCGCAGCAGAAGGGCTTCGCTGAGGCGGATCCCACCGCCGACGTGGACGGTTTCGACGCTGCCGCCAAGATTGCCATCCTGGCCTCCATCGCATTCAACTCGCGCGTGACCATCGGCGACGTGCATACCGAAGGTATTCGCAACGTAACCACTATGGACCTGGACGCGGCGCGTGATATGGGCTATTGCGTAAAGTTGCTAGCCCTTGCTCACCGTACGGCGCAGGGCATTGACGTGCGCGTGCATCCCACTATGCTGCCGCTGACGCATCAGCTGGCCACGGTCAACGGCGTGTTCAACGCCATTTACGTGACGGGCGATGCCGTGGGCGAGACCATGTTCTTCGGCGAGGGCGCGGGTTCGGGCCCGGCTGCGAGCGCTGTGATGGGCGACGTGCTGGAGGTGGCGCGTCATGTTACGTTGGGCGTGGGACCGCTTGTGGGTTGTACCTGTACCGATAGCCTGCCTATCGTTCCCATGGAAGAGCTCAAGACCAAGTATTACATCCGCTTCAAGGTGGCCGACCGCTCGGGCGTTCTTGCCTCTATGGCCGGCGTGTTCGCCAAGCACAACGTAAGCGTGTACTCGGTGGTGCAGCGCGGCAAGAAGGAAGGCGGCACGGTGGATCTGGTGTACGTGACGCATACCGCGTGCGAGAAGAGCGTGCGCGACGTGCTGACCGAGATCGCGCAGCTTGACGACATCCTGCGCGAGGAGCCCAGCGTCATCCGCGTAGAAGACGAGTAACAGCTAGCTTGCCCGGTTGGCAAGTTGCTCCGATTTTTTAGCAGCGTATGCATGCGGCCCTGACGATATTGATCGTTGGGGCCGCTTCTTGTATCGGGGCGATGCGCGTTGCTCGCGTTTCGAAGCCCTCGCCCGGCTTGATTCTAGTATCATATTCATCGGAAGATCGTGCGCGGGTGGGCCGCGCCGCATACGGATAAGGAGCCGGGCATGGAGCAGTACAAGCAGGAGTTCATCGAGTTCATGGTGGAGAGCAAGGTGCTCAAGTTCGGCGAGTTCACGCTCAAGAGCGGCCGCAAGTCTCCTTTCTTCATGAACGCCGGCGCCTACGTGACGGGCGACCAGCTGCATCGTCTGGGTTTGTACTACGCCCGCGCCATCCATGACAATTTCGGCTTGGACTTCGACGTCGTGTTCGGTCCGGCCTACAAGGGCATCCCCCTGTCGGTGATTACCGCCATGGGCATTTCCGAGCTGTACGGCAAGGAAGTTCGCTATTGCTCCAACCGTAAGGAAGTCAAGGATCACGGCGCCGATGCGGGCAATCTGCTGGGATCCGACCTGCAAGACGGCGATCGCGTGGTCATGGTCGAGGACGTGACCACCTCCGGCAAGTCCATTGACGAAACGTATCCCGTGCTCAAGGGCGCGGCTGACGTGGACATCAAGGGGCTTATCGTGTCGCTCAACCGCATGGAAGTGGGGAAGGGCGGCGTTGTGACGGCTCAGCAAGAGGTTCAGGAGAAGTACGGGTTCCCCGTGGCGTCCATCGTCAGCATGGCCGAGGTCACCGAGTACCTGTACAACCGCGAAGTGCAGGGAGGCGTGGTCATCGACGACGCCGTGAAGACGGCGCTCGACGCGTATTACCAGCAGTACGGCGTGAAGTAGCCAAGCGCCCGAAGGCAGGCGTTGGCTTCGGAGGTAAATATCCTGCAAATTCGCGTTTCCGGTCGCTCGTCCGACGGCGGGGGTTTGCTAAGATTTGCCCGAACAAGAAACCTTGCCGCAGCGACGTGCGTTGGTCGCTCGGCGTATCCGCGAAAGGACCCCCCACCATGAACCCATCTTCGATCGGCATCGTGTTCGATTGCGACGGCACGTTGCTCGATTCGATGTGCGTGTGGCGCGAGATGGAAGCCGAGCTTGCGCGCCGCGCGGACGTGACGCTGACTGAGGACGACAAAGACGTGCTGACCACGCTCACCATTCCTGAATGCGGCGCCTTCTTCCATGAGCGATTCGGCTTGGGAGCGTCCGGGAAAGACGTGGAGGACATGGTCGACGAATTCATGCTGGACTTTTATCGCACGCGCGTCGAGGCTCGTGCGGGGGCGCTCGTGTTCGTGCAGGAACTTGCCAGCCGCGGGGTCCGCATGACCGTCGCATCTTCAAGCCCTCAGCTGTATTTGCAAGCTGGCCTGGAGCGTTGCGGGTTTGCTCCGTATTTTGACGCTATCGTGTCGGTGGATGACGTGAACGCGTCGAAGCGCGAACCCGCTGTTTGGGACCGCGCGCGCGAGCTCATGGGCACGCCGCGTTCGTTCACGTGGGGCATGGAGGATTCGGTGTACGCCGTGCATACGCTCAGAAAGGCGGGCTATCGCACGCTCGGCATCTACGACTGCGACGTTTCCGGCACGTACGAAGAACTCGTCGAATCATGCGATCATGCGGTTCGCACGTTCGACGAGCTGGAGGTGGAAGCGTTCTTGGCTTGGAACGAAGCTCGATAGCAAGCTGCATTGCGGAAGGTTAGCGCCAGGGGTCTTCCTGGTACGTGGGCTCCGGTGCGGGCGGTCGATCGCTGAAAGGGTCGTAGCCGTCGTCGTCTTCGGTTGCCGGGCGAATGAATGGATCCGCCTGCTTTTGGGCGGGGGCGGATCCATCGATCGTTTCCGCGATCGGCGTCGATACCGGTCGCAGCGTGTAGTGCAAAACTCGTTCCTTCGCTTCGTCGCGTTGCTTACTCATGCGAAGAGTCCTCCTCGGTTCCCACTTTGTCCAGATCGTAGGGAGTGGTCTGGTAGACGTAGTAGTTCAGCCAATTCGTGTACAAAAGCTGCGCATGGGCGCGCCATGTTGCCGAGGGCTTTTGCGTTGGGTCGTCGTTGGGGAAGTAGTGCGCAGGCAGCGCCACCCCCATGCCCTTCGCCGCGTCTCGCTCGTATTCTTTCAGAAGCGTATCGTCGTCGTATTCGGGGTGGCCGAACGCGAAAAAGTGACGGCTGTCGACGCTCTTGGCAAGATACACGCCGGCTTCTTCCGATGTCGCGATCAGCTCGAGCTGCGGATGGGCCTCGATGTCTTCGGCTCGCACTTCGGTGTAGCGCGAATGCGGGGCGCGAAACGCGTCGTCGAATCCGCGAACCAAGGGCGACGAGGGCTTGTCCACCTGGTGCTCGAATACGCCTGACAGCTTGTTTTCCAGTTCGTGCTTCTGAATGCCGTAGTGATGGTAAATGCCCGCTTGCGCGCCCCAGCAGATATGGAACACTGAGTGCACGTTGGTCGTCGACCAATCCATGATAGCTGTCAGCTCGTCCCAATAATCCACATGCTCGAAGTCCAGCAGCTCTACGGGCGCACCCGTGATGATCATACCGTCGTATCGCTTGTCTTTGATCTCGTCGAACGAGGTGTAGAACGTCGATAAGTGCTCGCCGGACACGTTTTTCGCCTCATGGCTGATGGTCTGCAGCAGCTCGACTTCGATTTGCAGCGGCGTGTTCGACAGCTTGCGCATGATTTGGGTTTCGGTGACGATCTTCGTGGGCATGAGGTTCAGTAGCAAGACCTTGAGCGGGCGAATGTCCTGATGCATGGCCCGGTACTCGGTCATGACGAAGATGTTCTCGCCTTCGAGGATGTCGGTGGCGGGCAGGGAATCGGGGATTCTGATGGGCATGATGACCTCGCAATCTCGTCTGCCGCTTCATGCGCTGCGGCGGCGCTCAAGGCCGAGTGTTTTGGCTGAGTGTATGATACCGGATAATCAGATGACCTACCTATCCGAAGAAGAGATAACGCGTTATCGGAACGCCCCATTCCTTTTCCAACCTTCCTCGTTTTTCAGCCATGCCGCGTTCGTCCGGTCGTTCGTCGTGCATTGCGGGGCGAATCCGCCGGGGAAAATGGATACGATAGGGATGCGCTGCGACGTGCGGTGGCAATACGGTGCGAGACGGGAGGAAGCAATGGCGGGAATCGAGACGCTTATTGCGACGAAGGATACCGGGGAGCGTACGCTCTACTGTTTTTTGGCGGGAAGGTTGCGCCTGGAGCCTGAATACGCGCCGTTTGGCTACGACCGGATTCAGCTGTACCTGAACGTGCGCACCGAAAACGATGCGAACGCCGATGCCGCTTCCACTATTATCGCCGACGTCACGCTTACTCAGGGAGATTCCTCGGACGATCACGTGCGCATTATCGATTTCGTTACGCGCAAGGAGGACTTGGGCTGCGGCACGTTCGTACTGGAGGTGCTGTGCCTGATCGCCGATTACTACGGGTGCCGCGGAATCATGGGGGAGCTGTTCGAGGACGACCTGACGCGCAACAAGGAGAAGACGTTCGCGTTCTTCGGCAAACGTGGTTTCGAGGTCTTGTGCCAAGAAGATAACAAGGTTCATCCCTATCGCGTGCAGACCACTACGTATCGCGACCGCTTGCCGGAGGGTATCGTCCTTTCGCTTACGGGGCTGGAAAGCTGATTGCTTCACGTGGTTTCACGGCCCATGATCTGCCCATAGCAAATACTTTCTAGTCCTTCCTCGAACTCTTGAACGCCTGGTTACGCATTTGAGACTATGGCCCAAGAAGGTGATTCTTGAGACGAGGTGAGGATCATGGGGGAGGGTCTTGTGGCAGACGATCGGTCGTTGCTGGGGCGTGCTTTTTCCCTTGCGTCGAGAAAGTCGCAAACGCTCGAATCTATCGCGAAAGCCCTCGACGTTTCTCCCGAGGATCTGTCGTTGTGCTGGATCGTGCTCAATAAGCTGCGCCGCTGCCAGGGCAGAGCGCTGCCCGCTCCCTTCGCCGTGGAACAATCTGCCGCAAGCACTGAAGCGCCGATGACGCAGAATTGGTACGCTCCCACATGGCTTTTGAGCAGCTTGCTTGAAACGTACCAGGTGAACGAAGGTTTGGCTGTTCACTAGGCTCGCATTTTGTCGGATCCCGAGGGCGGGCATTACGAGTTGAACCTTGCGGCCGAAGAGGTTGCTGCTGCCGCGCGGTTGGAGTACGGCGCGTCCGACACCTTGCGGTTGAAGCGCGTGTGCGTTCAGGCATGCGAACCTGAAAACGGCGTTGAACTGCTTGTTTCTAATGCCGGAAACATCTTGCTGAACATCGAGGCGTATCGCGGTGAGCCGCTTTCCGCTTCGTTCATCGAGTCTTTGCATGCCAAGCTGGTCGAGGGCATTTCGATCAAAGAGGTATGCGGCGTCGAGTTTCTCGAAGCCGACGTTTCCGAGCGGCGTGCTTTGGCGCTGGAGTCGTTTTGCGCGACCTGCGAAGGAAACCACACGCTGATCAACGCGCTTGTTTCTCTGTACTACTTCAAAACGTTTCGTCTCTTTCCGGCGGGAAATTCCGTGCTCGCCTACATACTGTACTTTATCGTTTTGCATCGGGCTGGATACCACTTCTCCGCCCATATTCCCGTCCTTAAGCTGCTGTACTCCGATGACGAGAACTTCGTCGAGGACCATTGCCTTTCCGGAACGCCCGAAGATCTGGCTGTGGCTTGCGACGGGTACTACGATTGGACGGGTTATTTTGAGCGGGCCGTCGCGCTTGTGGTGGGCGAGCAGCGATGGACCATGACCAAGCTTGAGGGGATGCGGCGCCGGCGCGAGCGACTTCGCCTCATTATCGACGCTGACGAGTCGCTGAACTATCGACAAAAGGCGGTCCTGCTCGAGGCCGTTCTGCACAGCAACGCCGAGTTCACGTACGCAATCCACGTCCATCGGTACGGGATATCCTATCCATGTGCTCGAAGCGATTTCGCCCGCCTTCTTGATCTGGGGTTTTTGCGGCAGCATGATGATGGTATTCGGCACTTTTTCGTGGCTTCCGAAAAGTTCCACCTCACGTTTCTGCCTTACTTGCAAGAACACTGCTCCGAGATGTTTCTTCGATACTATCGCGAAGACGGATCGCTCATAGATGAGTTCAAAAGCATCGAGGACGCGTCTCTTGAATACAACCGAGACGTAGGGTTTTACGAAAAGTCCCTGCTGGACAAGACCTATATCGAGCATTACGACCATCGTCGCGCGCAAATCGCAGAATCAGATGGCCCGCAAAGACGCGGACAGTCGAAGGGATAGCTGCGCCAAGCGGCTGCGAACCCATGGCACGAGGGAGGGGTTCGCGGATTGCTGTGGCGCTGGCCTGCCAAAAGAGGACAACCGGAAGAAAGGAGAATCGGTTTTCGTTTCCCATTGCAAAGGAGGATTTCATGAAGAAAGAAGAATGCGCGGGTTCGCGCCATCGAAGCAAGCCGAAGTTGATCGCCTCCCTCGTGGCAGTAGCCATGGTCGCTTCGTTTGCCGCATGGGGGTGCAGCCCCAAACCTTCGTCGGACGAGCCGGATTCAACCGGGACGAAGGCGGAACCTGCAGCTAGTTCGGGTCCCGATCAGCTTGCAGCCTATAGCGGATTTCCCGAGTCGGGTCGCTTTGTGGACGGCATTGCGTCATTGCCCGAGTTTTACCAGAACACCGAGAAGAACGACGCCAACGCCGAGTCTCGCTCTCCGCGTCGTTACACCGACCGCAACGGTTTTTTGGTGCAGCCGGTTCCTTCCGATGACATCGGATTCAACGACACCTACCTTGACGCAGACAAGCGCGGATGCACCTCGTGCCACACGCTCGAGAACGCGCTCATGAGCTTGCCAACGTACCATCGGCTTATTTTCTTCGGATACAACACCGAGCAGGGATACCAAAATTGCATCGCGTGCCATTCCGAATCCTACTCGGGAAACAAGCTGAGCGACCCCATCCATACGCTGCACATGGGCAGCCCCATGTTCGTCGACAAAGACGGCGGCACGTGCCAGTCCTGCCATTACGTCGATGCGAAAACAGGGACGTTCGAGCGATGGGACGAAGTGAAGTACAACCTGTACAAGGGCATCACCGATTTGAAGGCCGACGAGGCAAAGCCCTCCATCTCGTACGACCAGACCACCATCACACCGCCGGAAAACCGATTCTACAAGACCATCAAAGACGAGCCGAGCCAATGGTTGACCGATGATTCCCAGGTTGACGAATCCATCTACCAGAACTGGGTCGTTTCCATTGACGGCGATTGCGAGAATTCCGTCGAGATGACGCTGCCCGAAATGGAGCAGAAGTTCGGCACCGTGAAGCAGGTCATGAAGATGGACTGCACTATCAACGGCGTGGGCCAGGCTACCATCATGCAGAGCGAGGTGGAGGGCATTCCCGTATCTGCCATCATCGACTATGCGAAGCCCAAAGCGGGTGCCAACATTTTGAGTCCCATCAGCTCCGACGGATACGATTACGCTCAAATGAGCCTCGATTGGCTGCGCGACAACGACGCCATCATCGTGACCAAGATGGACGGCAAGCTGCTCCCCAATTCTCAAGGATATCCTTGCATGATCTGGGTGTATAAGACTTCGGGCGGCAACTTCACGAAGCGCATCTCCAATCTGACGTTCATGACGAAGCCCGCTGACGAACTCAATGACCAGCTGTACGTGGGCCAGTTCACCGACGATCGCACGGGCGAGATCTATTCCAAGCCCAACAGCGGCGTGCTGAACTACCCGACCGGCGTGGTCCTGTCGGGCGATGAGGCCAAGACCGTGCATTTGGAAGGCTTTGCCGATGCATGGGACGAGCCTATCAAGAAGGTTGAATTCTCCTTCGACCATGGAAAAACGTGGACGACGCTCGACACGCCCGACAACAATGCCGATTACTGGACGTATTGGCGCATGGACTTCACGCCGCCGTCTCCGGGTGCGTACCTGCTTGATATTCGCACCACCAGCGTAACGCCCGACGGAGCCGATCGTGTTTGCCAGTACAACACGCAATTCATGTTCACGGTAGAGTAGAGAGGAGTCGACATGAAAACGAAGATGCAGCACGGTCGCACGACGCTCTCCGCTTTGGCCGGTTTGACCATGGTTGCTTCGATGGCGGCCGCGCCGGTTGCTCTCGCGTCCGAGACGGATGCTTCGACATCGCGTCCCGCTGGCGAAAACGAGGCGCGGACCTACGATGCGCCGATCGAGAACGTGCAGGTCACTGATACTGTAGTCAAGGGCGAATTCTCGTATGACCAGGGTGCCATTACGCCGAACGCCCTCATCAAAACACTGTTTCAACGGGCTACGAACGCCTTGTGCGGAGCATCCGTCGATCTTGCGGTCGACAATCCCCTTGGTTGGCAGCTGTCGGTTTCAGGGGACGTGCAGTCAGCGTTCACCGCTTCGGTTGGCGATCTTGCCAAGGAGGAGCCCACGAACAAGGTGATGTCATGCACCTGCGGCGGGAATCCGGTTGGCGGGCGCGCAACCATCACGGCCGACGTGAAGGGCATTCCCGTGGAGCACTTGCTAAGCCGTGCGTCCGTGCAGCCGGGAGCGAACACGGTGACGTTCGTTTCTTCCGACGGTACCGAAGTTTCGTTCTCTTTGGGCTACGTGCTGGGGCATCATGCGGTGCTGAGCTATCAGATCAACGACGAAGACCTGTCCGCTTCCGTAGGCGGCAATAACCAGCTTTGGATGACGAAAACGCCTGCAAACTACTTCGTTCGCGACATTGCGAGCATCGTGGTCTCCACGCAGGAGCAGCCTCCTGCGGATCCAGGGCTTTCCGACGCTCACCCCAACAGCCCCAATATTGGCGTGTTGGCAGGCGTTCAGGAATAGGTGGAGCCATGATCGTTCCTATGCAGGTGGAGGCCGGGAAGCCGGTGACGTTGAGCGGATACGCCGAAGACTACGGAAACCAGATTTCATCGGTGCAGTTTTCGTTGGACAACGGTCGGAACTGGACTACGTTCGACGTTTCCGACTCTGCTCCCGAATTGTCCGTTCAATGGAGCTTCTCGTACACGCCGCCTAAGCCTGGTTTCTATCGTCTGCTGGTTCGATCTGTTGCCGAGGACGGGACGGCGAGTCCCCTGGCCGACGTAGCGGAGTTCACGGCTACCTGATGAAATTGCTTGGCGGATTGCCGAAACGGCCCCGGATCGTCCGGGGCCGTTTCTATGCGTTTGAAAACAGATAGCCCGGTTATTCCATAAACAGATTGCAGGTTATCGGAAAGACACGGCTACCAAGCGCGTTGCAGTGCTCGGTATAATGAGCCGGACACATTTCCCGGACCCTTGCGATGAGGAGCCTTTATGAGTGAAAGCATAAGCACGACCTGCGTACAGGGGGGCTACCGTCCCGGCGACGGCGAACCTCGGCAGATTCCCATTTACCAGTCCACCACCTGGAAATACGATACGAGCGAGCACATGGGCAAGCTGTTCGACTTGGAAGAAGCAGGGTATTTCTATACGCGTCTGCAAAATCCCACCAACGATTTCGTGGCGGCCAAGATCGCCGAGCTTGAGGGCGGCACGGCGGCTATGCTCACTTCGTCGGGACAGGCGGCAAACTTTTTCGCGGTGTTCAACATCGCCGGTTGCGGCGACCATATTGTGGCCAGTTCGGCAATCTACGGCGGTACTTACAATTTGCTGGCGGTCACCATGAAGCGCATGGGACTGGAGTGCACGTTCGTGTCTCCCGATTGCACCGACGAAGAGCTCGAGGCTGCTTTCCGTTCGAACACGAAGGCCGTATTCGGAGAAACCATCGCAAACCCCGCCTTGTCCGTGCTTGACATCGAGCGTTTTGCCGCGGCGGCACATGCGCACGGCGTGCCGCTTATCGTGGACAACACGTTCCCCACGCCGGTGAACTGCCGTCCCATTGAGTGGGGCGCCGACATCGTCACCCATTCCACCACGAAGTACATGGACGGTCACGGAGCGAGCGTCGGCGGGGCTATCGTTGATTCTGGAAGGTTCGACTGGACCGCGCATGCTGACAAGTTCCCCGGTTTGTGCGAACCGGACGAAAGCTACCACGGAGTAACGTACACCGAGCGTTTCGGTTTGGCCGGTGCGTTCATCACGAAGGCGACGGCGCAGCTCATGCGCGATTTCGGGTGCACGCAGTCGCCGCAAAACGCCTTCCTCGTCAATATGGGGTTGGAAAGCCTGCACCTGCGCATGGCGCAGCACAATGCCAACGGGCTTGCGCTGGCCGAATTCTTGGCGCAGCATCCAAAAGTGGCGTGGGTGCGCTATCCGGGCCTCAAGGGCGATGCCGAATACGAACTTTCCCAGAAGTACCTTTCCCATGGCGCAAGCGGCGTGGTCAGCTTTGGCGTTGCCGGCGGTCGGGCGGCAGCGGAGACGTTCATGAAAAACCTCAAGTTGGCCCAGATCGCCACGCACGTGGCGGATGCGCGGACCTGCGTGTTGCACCCGGCGAACGCGACGCATCGCCAAATGAACGATGCGGAGCTGGCGGCCGCCGGCATCACCGCCGATCTCATTCGCTTGTCGTGCGGTATCGAAGGCACGGGCGATCTCGTCGCCGATGTCGAACAGGCTCTTGCCGCAGTGTAGACGCGCCGCATTTTAGGCAAGCGAGAAGAATTCCAAGCATCGCGAAACGCAGGACGCTCGAAAAACGAGCGCCTGCGTTTCTTTTTCGGCGAGGCAGAGTTCGAAATCGGACGGCTTCTTGCTGAATTCCCCTCCGGTCGACGGCCAAGGCTCGGTATACTGTCTTTCATGGAAAATCGCAAAGAGCACATGGTAGCGCTGTCTGATATCCCCGTCGAGTTTGCCCAGTTGAAGTGCACTGACGAGGGGATAAGGCCACTTGTTGCCAACGATGAGTTTTTCGCTTTGATGGGTTGCGTTCGCGCACCCGGAGAGCTTTATCCCGAAGCCCTGCTTGCCACGTCTGGTTGGGATCAGTTTTCCGAGCGCCTGCGGATTGGCATCGAAGCGGGCGAAACCATAATCGAAATCGAAGTTCCTCAAGAAACCCTTGACGGATCCGTCCTCAGGGTTCGAACGCGCTGCAAGTACGACCCCGATCGACGAATCGCCTCATGCAGCGTACTGGACGTGACGTCGTGGTTGGAGACGCGCAGACGCTTGCGCATGAGCGAGGATGCTTTTCGGGTCGCCGTCGAAATGAGCGGCAAGATCATTGCGGTTTTCGACACCGTCGAGCGAGCGCTGCTTTTGCAGAATGTTTCCGGCGGAAGGCTGATCGAGCCTATCCGCTACGAGGACGTTCCCGATAGTCTGGTAACGCGAGGACTGGTTGCCCCCGAAGGGGTCGATGCGTTTTTGGGGCTGTACCACGATATCGATAGGGGCGTTCCTCATGGAACGGCGGTCATCCGCATGCGCAGGTCCGTTTCCGGCGATTTTCGGTGGTATCAGGTTGATTATACGCTGGTGACCGATGATGAGGGCAATCCCGCTTCAGCGGTTATCTCGTTTTGGGACGTGACCGAGCGGCGCGAGCTCGAGCGCGCGCAGAAGACGCGTGCGGAACGGGATTCCTTGACAGGCGTTTTGAACCGGGCTACGTTCGAGGCGCTGTCCTCTCAGCTTATCCGGGAATCAGAAGACCAGGTCAACCATGCTTTCATTATGGCCGATCTGGATGGCTTCAAGATGACGAACGATTCGCTCGGCCATGCGGTGGGCGACCTTGTGCTGGTGTGGTCGGTAGAGGCGCTTTCCGAGGCCGTTCGTCATGGCGATATGGTTGGGCGCATAGGCGGCGACGAGTTCATGGTGTGCCTGCGCGGCATTTCGTCGCGCGAGGTTATCGAGGCCATTGCGCGGCGCATGTGCGCGGCCGTGTCGGAGATGGCCGCCAACGATCCGCGACGCCGAGACTATCCTACCGTGAGCTTGGGCATCGCTCGGTTCCCGCGTGACGGCGCCACATACGAAGAGCTGTACCGTAACGCCGATGCGGCCATGTACCGAGCCAAGCGCAGCGGCGGCAATACGTGGGAGTTCTTCTCATAAATCGTTCGCCCTCCCAGGCGCAGCCAGGCTTGCGGTCCTATTCCCAGCCCGGCTTTCCAACTCCTCCTTGCTCGATGGTGTCGAGCAACCCCTGACGATCGAACACGCCCACCTTGCGGTAGATATTGCTTACATGGTGCTTCGCGGTGCCCTGGGCGATGGACAATTCATCGCAGATATAGCGGACCGTACGTCCGCGCGCCAGCAGGACCAGCACTTCTCCTTCGCGGTTCGTCAGTCGGCACATTGCCGCGATGCGCGCGCATTTTTGCTCAAGGCTCGTGTCGGTCGCTGTGCGCGGCGTGGCATACAGTCTCTGCACGTCGGTCTGCGTGAAAAACAGCATGCCCGCCAATGTCAGAATGAGCACGCCTACAAGGAACACGTCGGTTCTCAAGGAGCCGGACCATATCGATGGTTGTTGCAGCACGTCAGCGGCGAACGATCCCGCAAGCGTGCCCGTTCGCGCGCAGAAGATGACCAGCCCGAACGAAAGCGCCACGGGAATGCGCGCGCGGAAAGCAACGTCGGTAGATACCAGCATCATGAACATATCCAGGCAGTACACACCCATGATGATGAGCCCCGCTCCTATAAAGCGATAAGGGGCGGATAGAAGAAGCAAGAGGACAAGGCCTGCTACCATGGCGGGAATAACGGGACGGTACAACGCGATGGGCTCGGCGAACGACGGTGCCGCTACCATGGAAAGCGTGATGGCGCCTATGCCTCCTCCTGCCAAAATGAGCGCTTTCGCGATGAACGAAGCGTCTCCGTCGGCAAACGTGTTGGCCATTCCCTGCGACATGCCGTACACAACGCTTATGATAAGGATGCATGTGAGGACCCGAGGTACCGGTATTGTTTTTATATCAAGCGGCAGCACGGAAGGCTCTCTGCGCGGTTCCTTTTTACAGGCTTTCAAAACGGCTGCCGACACCAGGGGCATTGCGGCGTTGAAGGCTACGGCTGCCCACTGCGGAAGCGCGTATGCTGCGAAAAACAGCGCGAAGGCAAACGTGTACGACACGTATAGATGACGCCCTACGCGGCCGGTGGCAAGCGCGCTCCATAATTCTCCCCACATGACAAGCAGCAACGCATTGCCGAACGCTACGGCGACCGCCCCTGCTAAAAATGCAGAGAAGCCAATCGGACCGACCCCGAACGTCAGAGCGAGGGGGATGACGACCGATCCCGTTGCGGTCAGCCCTCCTGCGGCTGCAAAGCAGCTACGCCGGGTGAGAAACGGGGCATGCCACCGAGCTGCGAGCATCACGGCTAGGTATCCCATCGTGGTAAGAGCGAGTACCCATAGCAAAGCATTGCCGGCGAAAGAGAATCGTTCTGCATCGGGAATGAGCGTGGTGGTGCACATGCTGATCATTTGCCAAGCCTGCCAGAATCCCAGGCCCAGCAAACGCCATCCTGAGAATCGCTCGCCCTCTTGGTTCAACCGTGCTTCGCCCATGCGTACTCCGTTTCGCTTCCCCCTGGCCTCCCTCTTCAAAGCTAGCAAAACCGTGGGACAGGTGCAAGTTGCGTTCAGGAAATCCTATGGTCCGATGTGGCCCATAAGCCGTTTTCCTGCGAAAATGGGCCGCTTTGTTCGATGACTGCGCATCCCGGAAGACCCATGATGACCTCAAGCGCAGACGGAGGGATCTGCGAATGAATCGAAAGGGGTTCGTATGTCCGAGCATGTGAAAAGCGGTCTATCGCGCCGTGCGTTTCTAGGCCTGGGTGCTACGGCTGCCGTTGCAGCGGGCGCAGCGGGTCTTGCTGGTTGTGCGCCTGCGGCGGGCGGGGCGTCAGACTCGAAGGCTTCTACGACGGATGATTCCGCCGCAGGGAAGTCTGCGTACGCTTGGGAAGTTGCGCCGGAGCCCATTACCGATATCGCGTCCACGGTAGACACGGACATCTTGGTTATCGGTGCGGGCCTGGCCGGATGCGCGACCGCTGCGGCGGCTGCCGAAAAAGGCGGCAAGGTCACGGTGGTCGAGAAGACGTCCAGTTGGAACGGCCGCGGTGGCGGCTTCGGCGCCATAAACTCGCACTACATGGACGAACTGGGCATCAAGGTCGATCGCGTGAACGCCAAGCAGCACTGGATCGCGCAGTGCGCAAGCCGTGCGAACGAAGATTTGATTTCCAAGTTCTTCAACCATTCCGAAGAAGCATCGAACTGGCTTTTGGCTAAGGCTGAAGCGTTGGGCGGCTCGGCCATGGTGGGTGCGTTCTACAGCCATGACGACGTGTACGCCGAGCAGCCGGGTTACCACATGCTCCGAATTCCCGAGGAAGCCGGCCTCAAGTCCACCGGGTTCGCCGGCGCCGAGCTGTGCTACAACGACGCCGTGCGCGATGGCGCCCAGTTCGTCTTCGACGCGCCGGCCGTGCAGCTGGTAAAAGACGGCTCTCGGGTGACGGGCTGCATCTGCGAGACGAAGGACGGCTACGTGCAGTACAACGCAAGCAAGGGCGTAGTGCTGTGCACGGGCGACATCGGCGGCGATGCGGAGATGGTCAAGGCGTACGCGCCGATCTGCGCCGAGTACGGACAGCCGCGCAGCCAGTACACCCCGATGGGCGTGAACACGGGCGACGGCCACAAGATGGGCATGTGGGCCGGTGCGCAGCTGCAGGACCTGCCGCTTCCCACGATGATGCATCCGCAGGCGTTTTGCTGGTTCCACGGGCCGTTCCTGTTCGTGAACGACAACGGCGAGCGCTTCATGTGCGAAGATACCTGGGTGCAAGGCAAGTCGCTTGCCATCAACCGCCAGCCCAACGGCGAAGCGTGGTCCGTGTTCGACGCCAACTGGAAGACCGACCTGGTGAACGGTCTGCCCTACGGCGGCGGTATGTTCTGGGATTCGTTCCGCCCCTACGGCAGCGACCTGGAGCTGGCTCCGCAGTACTTCGAGACGCAAATCCCCAAGTACATCGAGCAGGGCATTGCCTATCAGGCAGACACTCTGGACGACCTTGCCAAGAAGATCGGCTGCGACGCCGCTGCGCTCAAGGCCACGGTCGATCGCTACAACGGCATGTGCGAAGCGGGCGAGGACACCGACTACTACAAGAAGCCCGTGTTCCTGACCCCCGTGAAGGAAGGCCCGTTCTACGCGCTCAAGGTCGGCCCGGCATTGCTTGCCATCCCGGGTGGCCTGCGCACGAACGTCGACTTCCAGTGCCTCGATGCGGAAGGTAAAGCCATCGAAGGCCTTTACGCGCTCGGCAATGTGCAAGGCGACATCTGCGCGGTTGACTATCCCATCAACGTTGCCGGCAACAGTCACGGTCGCTGCATCACGTACGGTTACGTTTTGGGACACGAGCTGGCTCAGGCATAGGCCTTTTCGTCAGTCCGATTTACCGGCCCCTCCCTCGGTCCCTCGCGCTTCGGCGCGGGGGACCGCTTGCGTGTCCGATGTCGCCCTGCAGAGTGGATCGTTGCCCGCGTTGTCTGCCCAGGGGCTCGGCCGCTCTTTCTTTATGCAAATAGCGCGCAGCGTCATGATTATTCGTTGACTTCTGGGGTATTCCCTGTTTACAATGCAAAGGTTCGCTTTCGAAAGCCCCGTGCATGCAGTAAGAAGCGGAAGCGCGAACCGGGGAGTCCAGACCTTAGGTTGCGCGTCGGCGTAGGAACCCGACATCCGATCTACCTGCACTTTTGAAACCGATCATTCGCCGCGAAGCGGTTGGTTCGCTTTGCCGAGCCGCTGAAGAGCGACGGAAATCCCGCCCCGCACGGCGGGGTAGGACAGGATTTTGGAGGAAGATAGTGAAGACGTATTACGCGAAGCCCAACGAAGTTGAGCGCGAGTGGGTCTTGATCGACGCAGAGAACCAGGTTCTCGGTCGCGTCGCTGCAAAGGCTGCTCATATTCTCAAGGGCAAGCACAAGCCGCAGTACACGCCGCATGTCGACACCGGTGACTTCGTGGTCATCATCAACGTGGACAAGATCCGCGTGACGGGCACGAAGGCTCAGTCCAAGAGCTATTACCGTCACAGTGGTTTCCCCGGCGGGCTGAAGTCCGAGACCTTTGAAGAGGCCATGGCAAAGCATCCCGAGCGCGTTATCGAGCATGCTGTCAAGGGCATGCTGCCGAAGAACACGCTTGGTCGCGCCATGGGCAAGAAGCTCAAGGTGTACACGGGTGCGGAGCATCCGCACATGGCTCAGCAGCCCCGCAAGATCGAGATGGAGGGTTAACCCATGGCAGGTGAAGCTTTGTACTACGGCACCGGCCGTCGCAAGAACGCTGTTGCGCGCGTGCGCCTCGTTCCCGGCACCGGCAAGATGACCATCAACGGCCGCGAAGCTGCGCAGTACTTCGGTCGCGAGGCTTTGGTCGATTACGCCAAGACGCCGTTCAAGGTTACGGACACGGTGGACCACTTCGACGTTATCGCCATTCTGAACGGTGGCGGCATCTCGGGTCAGGCCGGCGCTCTGCGTCACGGCATCTCCCGCGCGCTGCTTTCCGCTGGCGATTATCGCGCCGAGCTCAAGAAGGCTGGCTTCCTGACGCGCGACTCCCGTATGGTGGAGCGCAAGAAGTACGGTCTCAAGAAGGCCCGCAAGCGCCCGCAGTTCTCGAAGCGCTAAGTCGTATTTGCGAACAGCATGTCTTTGCAAAGCCCGTCTCGTTCGAGGCGGGCTTTTTCTGTATATAGGTAGGGCGAGACTGCGGACGGGTGAAGCTATGCGATTTCGCGCGATTCCCGAAAAGGGCCTTGCGCCGCGTCCCGGCTTCACGTAACATGCTCCCTCCGCGCTTCCCGAGGGGAGGGCGCGGCTGCAACCCGCGGTTCCTCGCAAGGCGGACGAAGCCTCGACGGGAACGGGCCGAAGAACTTTTTCGAAAAAAGTTCTTGACGCCGGGCGGGGGCACGGGTAGTATATCTCCTTGC
>ERZ836760.1598-NODE-1598-length-23161-cov-24.393880_pt1 | contig 23161 bp, 18 predicted proteins | sample MGYA00519941_ERZ836760 | MGnify/ENA primary metagenome ERZ836760 (study PRJEB31850, sample SAMEA3708807) | human gut metagenome | biome: human gut; feature: human-associated habitat; material: faeces | place: China | collected 2014 ... | reverse complement strand
CCAAGTATGATTATCGTAACAAAGAAACAGACAACAGCAGAAACGGTCATTCCAGCAAAACTATGCACACAAGCTATGGAGATATGGATGTAGCCATTCCAAGAGATCGTAACGGTGAGTATGAGCCTCAGCTAATCAAAAAATATCAGAATACTGTGACTCAGGACATGGAAGAAAAAATCCTTTCCATGTATGCAAAGGGAATGACTACCGGAGATATCGAATCTCACATGCGTGAACTGTATGATATTGATATTTCTGACAGTACCATCAGCCGGATTACGGATAAAATCCTTCCAATTGTAAAAGAATGGCAGGAACGTCCGTTGGAAGAAGTGTACGCTGTCGTATTTATGGATGCTATCCACTATCATGTCCGAAGTGAAGGACGCATTGTAAAACGTGCAGTCTACATTGCTCTTGGCATCGATATGAACGGAAAAAAGGACGTTCTTGGTATGTATGTTGGAGAAAACGAAAGTGCCAAGTTCTGGCTCTCCATCATGAATGGATTAAAGAATCGCGGAGTTGAAGATATTCTGATAGCATGTGTGGATGGACTAAATGGATTTCCACAAGCAATTGAAGCCGTTTATCCAAAAACAGAAATCCAGCAGTGTATCATTCATCAGATCCGTAATTCAACGAAGTTTGTTTCCTACAAAGACATCAAAAAGCTGATGGCTGATCTGAAGCTTGTATATGCGGCTCCAACGGAAGAAACAGCTTTAAATGAGTTAGAATTGTTCAAAGATAAATGGGATTCCAAGTACCCGAAAATCTATAAATCCTGGCATGATAACTGGGCAACACTGTCCACTTATTTCAAGTATCCAGAAGCTGTAAGACGTTTGATTTATACCACAAATGCCATTGAAGGATTCAACCGTCAGCTTCGGAAAGTGACCAAAAGCAAGACCGTTTTTCCGTCAGATGACAGCCTTTTAAAAATGCTGTATCTGGCAACTATGGATATCACGAAAAAATGGACCGGACACAGGCAGGACTGGGGGCAGATCCATTCCCAGCTGGAAATCTATTTTGAAGAACGTCTAATCGGACGCAACCTGTAAAAACAGCTTGTTTTAGGCAGGTTTTATTGACATACCCAAAAACTCCTGTATAATGCAGATATGGGCAGAATCCGGAAAATCGGCTCTGCCCATTTGTAACTATTCACAAATCTTATATCAGTTTTAAACGTTTACACAAAACTTGAAACGGTCTCGAGGAGGCATTGCGGTATGCCCATTCGTAACTATTCACAAATCTTATATCAGTTTTTAACGTTTACACAAAACTTGAAACAATCTCACACAACCTTGAAACGTTCTCAAAAATTAATATGCAGCTATTTTAAATATTCCTAAATTATCCTATTGAAATTTTAAGTTCCGAAAGAAATTCACTTTCAAAGGACATCTCCCTTAGCTGATTTCCCACAGAACTATCCATCTCAATTTCCTCAGTGGCGGTTTTCAGACCTAAAAATTCATCTGCTTCTTTCTGTTTCTCTGGATCTTGATTTATTTCTTTGCGATACCTATATATCACTTGAATATCTGTAATTTCTAATGCTCTTTTCATATCATCAATATATTTTACAATACATTCTGACCATTGTGCAAATTGATCCAAAAGCGTCATATTTTTATTAATAGTTATTTCTTTTCTCCCCTCTGTATTCACTAACATTTGATGTTTTTCCCAATCGATTTCAAAACTGACCCAACTACCAGCCTTCCCATTATCCTTCATATAATATAAAATAACTTCTCGTAATATCTGTCGTTCTTCAATGCCTTTCTTCAATATTTTTTCCTGCGCCTCAGGGAATCCTAAATCTGATGAAAATTGCTTTACAACTTCGTATAACACTTGAATTCTCACCATTATTTTAAGGTTTAAATTTACGTTTACTCCCATAGAACCATCCCCCTATTCAAATGATCCCGCCTTCATATTTTTTCTCCGTTCAGCAGCTATAAACATTGCCTCTAATCCAACGTTTGTATTTACAACAAAATTATTTTTTATCATTGAAGGTATCTGACATATATTTATATTTCCACGCATTTTTTCAAATTCCTGCACTACACAATCAAATTCTGAGAAAAATATATCTTGTATAACCATCTCAAAAAAAGCAATGTATTCATCTGAATACCTATATATTAATTGTTTTACATCCTCATATTTTATATTTTTATAATATTGTAAAAACATATAGTAAACGATATGTGTCTTTTCTACTTCACTTGGTTGCCATTTAAAAAAACTAATCCTTCCATTTCGTAATAATGCAGAATACATCTTTGTAAAATCATTTCCAGTTAAAATAATCGGAATTCGCACACCATTTCTATCCGGACGATCTGCAAGATCCATTAAATAGCCAGTTAACACCTGTGAATTAATTGTTTTAGAAGTATTTTCCCCCATATCTGCAGCGATGCTAAGATGAAAATCATCAATTACTATTACGGACAATTGTTTATCTATTCTCATTTTTACACACAAATGCTCATATAATCTCATAATTTTATCTTTTGAGTCTCCCTCATTCGGTCCACATAATTCAGAACCTGATAAAAAGGTTGCATCTACCCCATAATACTGAAAAATTTTACTTAGCATATAAGTTTTTCCCTCTCCTTTTTTTCCTTGTATCGCCAGAAAAATAGGCGGTTTATGTCCATTAATATTTGGCATATAATTCATTAACAAATGGCGTAATACTACCTTTCTAAACGCATCTGGAATGTAAACATCTTCTAACAAATTTTTCTTATCAATATTTAATTTTATCATTTGGTCTCCTCCTCAACTCCACTTCTTTCAGGAAATTCAGTTGATATGCATTAGAATTAAAATCTACCTTGCGTCGATCATCCGTATCCTCCCATATTCCCTGTCCGATGTTAAATTGGTATTCACTTCCTATATTATTTTTTACTTCTCCAATATTTATTTCTGGTTTCTGTATAACTGGTGGGTTATCGTTCTTATCTTTTTCATTTTTCTTATCCTTCTTATTATTTGAATATATAGTGGAAATAGCTGCTAAACTTGCTAATACCGTCCCTACAAAAATAAACCATGGATTATTATTGATCGCTTTTACTATTTCTAATATTCTCATATTCCTACCTCCTCATAACTCCATCAAATAAAAAAGCCCTGTCAAACTATAGCACAATTTATTTTGTCCTCAAGTTCTACAGAGCAAATTGCCCATCCCTTTTTACACAATTCAAGATCATTTATCTTATCAATCTATGCAATGGGATATGGATGTTTCACTTTTATGCAATTATTATAGCATATCTTTAATTTTTCAGCTTTTCTAAGAAGCGAACACTATATTCGTTCTAGCCTTAATTTTCTTCATTCTGATAATTTAAAATCATTTCTATATATAATAAGACAAGTTTTTTATAATCATCCGATAACCTTTTCCAGTTATCCTTTAATTGTATTTCTTTCTGATCTATCAAAGTTTGCTGTTCTTCTTTGCCTATATAAAAACATTCGCCTTTTAATCCAAGCAATTCACACATAGTAATGTTTAAAGCCTTGCAAAGACTTAACACTGTATAAAAATCAGGTATTGTCTTTTCATTCATCAAATCACTTATAGTTGAACCAGATACTCCCGAAAGTTTTGCTAATTGATTATTTGATAATCCCCGTTCTTTACATATTGTGCGAACGTTTTCTATCATTCTCTCCCTAACCTTTTGTATATCATACATCTTTTATGCTCCCCCAAAATACACCAAAAGGGATTCCGAAGAATCCCTTTTGATTTGTAATGACCATATTTACTTTTACTGTAACAGAGAAAGTACACCCTGATTAGACTGATTCGCCTGTGCAAGCATAGACTGTCCAGCCTGTGCAAGAATGTTGTTCTTGCTGTAGTTAACCATCTCTTTTGCCATATCTGTATCACGGATACGAGACTCAGCAGAAGATGTATTCTCGGAAATGTTATCCAAGTTGTCGATGGTGTGCTCTAATCTGTTCTGTACAGCACCGAGTGCAGATCTCTGGGAAGATACCTTAGCAACGGCATCAGCAATTGCATCAATTGCATATGTAGCCTCTGTTCCTGAAGCATCCTTAACGTTAATACCCTTAATTCCAAGATTTGCAGAATTCATAGTATCGATATCGACAGTAATTTTATTCGTCATATCCGCATCAGCGCCTACATGTAAATTAAATGATAATGTATCTGCTACAGTTGCATACCCTTTATGGATTGTATAAGAAGTCTTACCATTTGCTGTATTAGCATCTTCAACAGTTGCTGCCTGATTTACTGTTCCAATATTGTTTGCTGTTAATAATTCAGCTTTGATCTTAGATTCAGCCACATCTTTTGAGATAATAGAAGAATCATCATCATCAATGCCATTATTATCTGCATCCGTCATGGCCTTTACAGTTGTTGTTTTATATGATACTGTACTTCCATCTTTGACTTTTGCATCTAATGAAGCAACTTTCAGCTTATTTGCACCCGCATCTTCTGTTCCAGTGGCTCCAACAACTGTGTACTCCGTACCATCAATTGTTACCTTTTCTCCATCCGCTGCCGCAGCATATGTTTTCTTTGCATCAGCTACAGTCGAACCAATCGAATATTCTTTACCCGCAATTGTTACCTTATCGCCAGTCTTAAGTGCGTCCATTGTAAAAGTTGCAGATTTTGCTCCATCAGTAAGAGAGCCCTTTAATCCAGCATCATGACCTTTCATATATACATTCTTTGTATTTGAATTGTCACCCTTTAAAAGATAAATCTCATTGAATTTTGTAGTCTCAGCAACACGATCGATCTCTGTAGTAAGCTGATCAACCTCATCCTGAATAGCCTGTCTGTCATCAGAAGAATTAGTTCCGTTTGCAGACTGAACTGCCAGCTCATTCATACGCTGTAACATAGAATGTACTTCTGTTAAAGCACCTTCAGCTGTCTGTACAGAAGATACACCATCCTGTGCATTAGAAGAAGCCTTGTCCAGTCCACGGATCTGCTTTCTCATCTTCTCGGAAATAGTAAGTCCTGCTGCATCATCTGCTGCACGGTTGATCTTGTAACCAGAAGATAACTTCTCTGTTGACTTAGACTGTGCGCCGGATGTGATACCAAGCATTCTGTTTGCGTTTGCTGCCTGCATGTTGTGTTGTACTACCATACTCATAATAGAATCCTCCTTGAACTCCCGCTTTGCGGGGTATTATGTCTTTTCCTCCGGAAATCCTTTTCCTGAGGTTGTTTCTTATTGCACCACGTCTGCGGTGCGTCACAAGCATCTGTGATGCTTTGCAACCTTGTATATTCTGCCGTACACCTTACGATATACCGCAATAAGCGAAGCGTCCCGGGTGTGCCCCGCTTATTACCAAATGTTTGTGTGATGCTAAGCGTTAAATTTATCTTTTAAACTCTCTGCATCTTTTTTTGCTTCTGCTTTCATCCGCTCATTCCACAGAATTCGCTTAATCTCCTGCTGTGCCTCTTTGGAAATGCCAGGCTCTGCGTAATAGGTTTCCTTCTTACGTGCCGGATTTTCTTCTGTCGTGCTTCTGGCAATGTTCAATTCCCGTGGTGCATCAATGAGCAGCCTTGCGTGATTTCCAGAACCACCGACATAGACCACGCGGATGTTTTCTCCGATATTTACGTATTGCCCCTGTTTTAATGAAAGTTTCAGCATCCTAATTACCTCCATGCATATATTCCATGCCCTGTCTCCATGGGTATGTCCTGCCCTATATAGCGTATTTGCATTTTTGTTTCAAAAATGCGACAATCTTTTATAGAATGTTGCATTTTATGTCACAAAAGCATTTTATTTTTGGCTTGAAAGGAGTATTTTTATGGGAACAACACAACCAATCCGTAACCGACAGGAACTGCAAGATTTCAGTTCATACTACAAACAGGTAAAACCACATCTGCGAAATTATGCGTTAGTCGTGCTGGGCTTAAATACCGCTTTAAGAATCAGTGATCTTTTGAATCTCCGTTGGAAAAATGTGTATGATTTCAAAAAGAATTGTTTTCGCGATCATCTTCTGGTATGGGAACATAAAACGGGAAAAAGGAATTGTATTGCAATCAATCAGAATGCCAAAAAAGCGCTATATCTGTATTTCGTGGAAAGAACTCCTGCTCCGGAAGAATATGTTTTTTCTAAGCGGACAAATCCATATAAACCGCTCAGCCGCTCTCAGGCTTACCGCATCATAAAAGAAGACGCAGCACACACAACAAGTGACGAATCCATCAGCTGTCATTCTCTCCGGAAAACCTTTGGCTACTATGCGTGGCAGGAAGGCATCCAGCCAGCACTTTTAATGAATGTCTTTAACCATTCTTCGTTTCATATCACGAAACGTTACCTTGGAATTGAACAGGACGAAAAGGATCTTGTTTATCTGAATATTAATCTGTAAAACGTTCGGGGAATGCTTTGTTGCGATACCCTATACAAAGCGTTCTCTTTCATAAAATGTTTGACTTTTATCATAAAATGCGTTATTCTATTTTCAATAAATATCTATATTCCAAATCTGATGCCAGAGCATTGTTGCCAGAAAAGGCAGCACGCAGCAATCATAGGGAGCATTTCGCTCATAAATCACAATTGGAATTAAAATTTCATAAACGTGTCATAGCAGAGCTGTTTCTTATTTTTTCATATTGTAAAAACAGACGTTTATGATATATACTAAAGGAAAGGCAGGATACCACATGGAGAAATCTGACATTCTGACAGCTTCACTGCCAGATGCCAACGATGAAGCAACCGATCACAGCACCATTTTTGATGATGTTTTCCGAACAATTGCTCAGAAAATGCCACAGCTTCTGATTCCTCTGATCAATGAAGTATTCCACACTTCTTACAGTGAAGAAGAACATTTTGAACAGTTGCGGAACGAACATTATGAAAAATATGGCACTGTGATTACAGATTCTATTATCCAGATTGGCAATCACATTTATCATCTGGAATGCCAGTCCTCGAAAGACAAAACGATGGTTATACGAATGTTCGAGTATGATATTTCGATTGCGATCGAGCACGCTTCTTATGAAAATGACGAAATCTGGGAAATTGAATTTCCACAGTCCTGCGTTCTCTATATCCGTAACCACCGTGATCTCCCCGACTATCACGAAGCGGTCGTGAAGTTTGCGGATGGACAAAAAATGCGCTACCGTGTTCCAATTTTACAGGCAAAAAAGTATACCGTTGACCGCATTTTTGAGAAACGGCTGCTGATTTTGCTACCGTATCATATTTTACGGTATGAGCACTTTTTGAAGCACAACGGGATGGATACCAGAAAGTTACAACAATTGTTAGCTGATTTCCGTGAAATTAACCGAAGACTTGAAGAAACAGCAGAAAAAGAAAATAAATCACATCTTTATATGGATATGATTGTTCTGATTGAACAGATTGCAGATTATATCATTCCAAAAAACAATACCATTAGGAAAGGATTGGGTGATGTTATGGGTGGCAAGATTTTAAAATTACAGTCGGAGGAATTGCTGGAACTAGGGGAAGCTCGTGGAAAAGCAAAAGGCAGACTTGAAGGCAAACGCGAAGAAAGACTCGATGCAATTCAAAATATGATGGATCTTGGATTGACAAAAGAACAAATTTTAAGAAAATATTCTCTTGAGGAATATGAGGCAGCATTGCATTCTATGCCAGCAAAAATATAACCGAAAAGAAAATTTTAAATATTTTCTTTTCAGGGGTTAAGGAATGCTTCCATCGTCCGATATATTAGGTGTAGATAAAAATGCAACATTCTATAAAAGAATGTTGCATTTTTTATTAATTGTACACCAGTGCCGCCCATTTTATACATTTATAAAAAAGAACGGTTCCCAACTTACCGTCAGAAACCGTTCTTTTTGTTATTATTTTTTGATAGCATCCTCAAAGGCTTTACGCACATCATCATTATGATTGGTAATGATAAGCACCGCATACTGCCCTTCTGTAAAGATCAAGCCGTCCTGAATCCTGCTGACCTGCTTTGGCTCATAGGACTGCAGCAGATTATATCGATCCTGCTGATGCTTTGTCAGACTTTCTTTTGCCTCGTCCACATCTGCTTTATCTTTCACCGCGATTACAACAATTTCATCTGCTTTGTGTCCATCCGAGGAATAACTTACAAAATAACTGTCTACCTTTTTATATTCCATATCAGAAATATGGGAAAAATTGTCCTCTGCATCTTTTTCTGTACTGCTTGCATTAAGCATCTCCGGAAGATCCGGATCTGCAGCCTCCATCGCTGTACGCAAGTCATACATACTGACCGTATTTTGCGCGTTTTTCCCAGAACCGCACCCGGCACACGCAATCAGTAATGTAAGTACAGACACCAGACAGATGCCTTTTTTTATTTTTTCCATTCGATTAATTTTCCTCCACTGCTTCCTCGGTACTGAATGTTGCGCCGTTTGCTGCGGCTTCATTCATCGTCATATCTGCGCCACCGATGATCTGTTCTTCTGTTGACACTCCCATATCACCGTTGTTCATCGGAGTCAGCCCTTCAAATGCTTTCTGAACTGCCTTGTCTATCTTCTGCTGCTCCTTCTCGCTGATATTCTGACTTGTATTGTCCGTGTTATATCCCGGCATGGTAACATTAAATAAATATCCTTTTTCATCCGGATCCTGAATCCAGTTGTAAGTTCCCAGACTGTATGGCATATCCTTATAGCTTCCGGACATCAGGAAATTGTCAATGGCAGAAGCTATGGCATTTGCCACCTGCGCTTTTTCCTCTGTAATATCCTCTTTAAACGCAACCATGACCCCACCAAGCTTTTTGTCCATGGCAGCACGCAAGGCTTTCGGCAGATCATATATACTGTCCACTGTTTTCTTGTTCTGGTATGCCATATTGTACTTTAATGAGCTGGCTGCCGGGAAGTAATCGCGATCCCAGCTCTGGGACTGTCCATACATGGCATCCGTCACATTAAAGTTCGCATAATTTCCATTTCCTGCATCGGAATAAATATCGGTAATGTACCAGTCTCCGTCAATTTTTACCACATCCCAGCTATGGAATTTTTCTGTATTATGTTCCACTTTACATTCAATTCCCATCATCTGCATGAACATGCGGAATGTCGTCGCGTAACCGACACATACGGCATTGTGGTATTTTAACACCCCATATGGATTATCACAGTCTTCCTGTGTACTCGGAATAACGGTCAGGGCACCGGAATCCTGCTGCAGTTTTTTGGTCATCCAGTCATACACGGCCTTTTCTTTTTCAAAATCAGACATGCTGTCCTTGATCTTCATATCCTTGATCGCTTTTTTTGCCATATCAAGGGTTTCTTTTTCTTTATCCGTCAGCTTAGAAGTGTCTCCGGATTTGTAAGCATCCGAAATATTTGTTGTTGGTTTAATTTCATAATTTTCCGCAATTTTTACATAATCTTCGGTTGTCTCCGGATTTTCTTCCTTCTTCTGCTCGGCTATGTAGGATTTTAGAGTTACCAGATTAAATGCGGAAATCGTGGTACTTCCTACAACACCGGCTGCCAGTACCACCGCAACGACTCCTTTCCACGCCCCGTTCTTTTTCTTCTTTGGTTCTTCCGGCTGTACGGAATTACTTTTTACACTTTCATAGGTTTCCATAATTTATTCGCCTTTCTTCCCTTTTCTTTATGCTATCAACAGAATTATTTTTCTTTGCTTCCTAATTATAGCAATAAAAAAGCGAAAAATACGAATCTTTAAAGAAATTTAAACAAATATTAAGATACCCAAAAACAGGGACTTCCTTTTGAAAGTCCCTGTCGTGCCTGATAATTTTTACATAATATCTTCTTCTATATGTTCCCGTCCCTGCGCAATGATTCTTCTTACATGCTCATCCGCCAGCGAATAAAATACAGATTTTCCCTCTCTGCGGCTTTTTACCAGTTTGTTCTGTTTTAAAATCCGAAGCTGATGGGAAATGGCAGACTGCGTCATCGACAATACTGCCGCCAGATCACAGACACATACTTCGGCTTCAAACAACACAAACAAAATCCGGATACGGGTAGAATCTCCAAATACCTTGAACAATTCTGCCAGATCATACAATTCTGTTTCTTCTGGCATCGTATCATGGACGATCTTCAACAGATCCGGATGTACTTTGTTCTCACTGCAACATTCTATCTTTTCTCTTTCCATGAGTTTCTCCTCTCCGCCGGAAAATGGATAACCGCAACATTATAACTTCTTTACAAACAATGCGCGGATCGCATTTAATACTGCAATCACCATAACTCCGACATCTGCAAAAATCGCCATCCACATATTTGCAATACCAATCGTTCCGAGGAACAGGCAGATCAGTTTGATTCCGATTGCAAAGTAAATATTTTCATATACAATGCGCATACATTTCCGGGCAATCCTTATTGCTTTGGAAATCTTGATCGGATCATCATCCATCAGGACAATATCCGCAGCCTCAATCGCTGCATCCGATCCAAGTGCCCCCATCGCGATACCTACATCCACGCGGGAAAGTACCGGTGCATCGTTAATTCCATCCCCGACAAAGGCAACCGTGGATTTCTCCGGCTTATTCTGTAATAATTGTTCCACCCGTGCCACTTTATCTGCCGGAAGCAGCTGGGAATGAACTTCCGTAATACCAACTTCTTTTGCTACCTGCTGTGCCACACGGTCATCGTCTCCTGTCAGCATCACAAGACGCTGCACACCGGAATGCTTAAGCGACTGCATTGCCTCTGCGGCATGTGGTTTGATCACATCTGCGATCAGAATATGCCCCGCATAGTTTCCGTCAATGGCAAGATGGACGATCGTTCCGGTGCAACTGCACTCGCGGTAAGCAATGCCTTCTTTTTTCATCAGCTTGTTATTTCCGGCGGCAACCTTATGCCCATCGACTATGGCAATCACTCCGTGTCCGCCAATTTCCTGCACATCGCTCACACGCTCCATGTCCAGTTTCTTTCCATATGCTTTCTGCAAACTGATACTGATCGGGTGTGTGCTGTGACACTCGGCAAGTGCCGCATATTCTAACAATTCTTCTTCCTTTTTTGTATAAACCGGATGTCCGGATTTTACCGGGCAGCTCTCAGCGTCACAGGTATCACTGTGGATTCCACAGACTTCAAATACGCCCTGTGTGATCGTGCCTGTTTTATCAAATACAACGGTTTTGGTGGCTGCAAGTGCCTCCAGATAGTTGGAGCCTTTGACAAGAACACCTGCGGCACTGGCTCCTCCGATTCCGGCAAAGAAACTCAGTGGAATACTAATGACAAGCGCACACGGACAACTGATAACAAGGAATGTCAGGGCACGGTAAATCCAGGTTCCCCACTCTGCCGGAAGTCCCATAAAAAGCATTCTTACAATTGGTGGCAGAAATGCAAGCGCCAGTGCACCGTAGCAGACTGCCGGGGTATAATAGTGTGCAAATCTTGAAATAAAATTCTCGGAGCGTGATTTTTTAGAGCTTGCATTTTCAACCAGATCAAGGATTTTTGACACTGTAGATTCCCCGAATTCACGGGTGGTACGGATCTTTAACAAGCCGGACAGGTTAATACATCCGCTGACGATTTCTTCTCCAACAGCCACTTCACGCGGTACACTTTCTCCGGTCAAGGCACTGGTATTTAAAGAAGAATGTCCTTCTACTACCACGCCATCAATCGGCACTTTTTCTCCTGGCTGAACGATAATCACGGTACCGATCTCCACCTCATCCGGATCAACTTTTTCCATCTGTCCGTCTTTTTCGATATTTGCATAATCCGGACGGATATCCATCAGATCGCTGATGTTCCGGCGGCTTTTGCCAACGGCATAGCTTTGGAACAATTCTCCGATCTGGTAGAACAACATAACTGCAACGCCCTCTTTATAATCTCCCAGCGCGATCGCACCTACGGTTGCGACTGCCATCAGAAAATTTTCGTCAAAGACCTGCTTGTTGCAGATGCCTTTCCAGGCTTTTTTTAAAATATCATAACCGATCACAAGGTATGGAATCAGATAAAGGACAAATTCAAGTACCTTCGGAATGGAAACAAAGTTCCCTGCTACCGCAAATGCAATTATTAAAATAGCAGATAAAATAATCCGTTTTAATACTTTTTTCTGTTTTTTATTCATAGCAGCCTCCTGTCTGATATCTATGGGAAAAGCCAGAAATCCTTTCCTGTCTGCCGGAATGATTTCTGACTTTCTGCCTTAGACATCATCTTTATGTTTGGATTAAAGGAAAATTTCACAATCGTCTTCTACTTTTTTGCAGTTCTTTAATACGTCCTGCATAACAGACTTTGCGTCTGCACCGTCTTCAAATTCTACGTTCATCTTCAGTGTCATGAAGTTTACAGTTGCATCCTTTACTCCTGCAGTTGCTTTTGTTGCTTCCTCCATTTTATTTGCACAGTTTGCACAATCCACATCAATTTTGTAAGTCTTCTTCATAGCCGGTTTCCTCCATACTTTTCATTTTACATTTTATTACTCTTTCATATGAGCACTTGTTCATATGTTTGATTTTATTATAGCGTAAATTCAATAAATGTCAATAGGAGCTTTCATGATTATGAAAATTTTAAAATTTTATGATTTTTATTTCGATATAAAAGACAGGTTGCTGATTAGACCTTGCATTTTCCTATGTTGAGACATATAGAAAATTTCTTACAGATTATGTCCCTCCTTTTTTCTTCTGAGACTTATAGAATTTAACTTATCGATTATGTCCCACTTTTCTTTCCTCTTGGGACTTATAGAACATTTCTTGCAGATTATGTCCCGCCACTCTTTCCCAGCGGGACTTATAGAAGATTCCTTTATTGTTATGTCCCCTCAACAACATTATATGGGACATACTGTAATTTTTTTCTCTATATGTCCCAACAGATCTAATCTACGGGACATTTCTTATATTTGCTCCGCATATGTCCCACTTTCCGATTCTGTCGGGACATTTCTTACATTTTTTTCTGCATATGTCCCCGTTGTCAGACATTGCCAATTGCAAATATGTATTATTTAAAATTCCTCATCCAATCCCTCGTCCGATTCCGTACCTTCATAAAGATATTTCTCATTCTCCAGATCCGAATCATCATAGATCGGCTGCACCAATGATTTTTTTGTCATCTTTTTATTTCCGACAAGCCAGGCTGCCGCTGCTGCTGTAATCGGTACAGTCAAAACTACACCGAGCGTTCCGGAAAGCCCCTGCATGATCTCCGTGACAATCACATAGGAATTGATCAGCTGATTATAACTTAAATTATATGCATAATTGACCACAAGGGTAGATAATGCACCCCCAACATAAGCAAAAATCAGAGTATTTGCCATCGTTCCCATCATATCGCGCCCCACACGGATACCGGATACAAACAGATCTTTCCCACCCAGCTTGGGATTTCGGTCATACAGCTCCTGAATGGTAGAGGCAATCGACATTCCAACATCCATCGTTGCTCCAAGTGCTGCTATGATAATTCCGGCAAACAGAAGCTGCCCGATCTTTATATGTGTATTCTGTGCAACATAGTTCAAGGTTTCAATATCTGACACATTGTAACCAGTGATGCCTGCAGCTTTACCGAACAGAATGGCCGCAATCGCTGCTATGATAACGCCGCTGACCGTACCGATTACAGCAGACGCTGTTTTTTTGGAAACCCTACCTAAAAGCCACAGCGTTAATAGTGTTGATAACAAAACAACTACAATGGTAATTCCAATTGGTGATACTCCCTGATACATCAGTGGAAACATCAGATAGATGATACAAACGCCGGTAAATACCAGACTCGCGATGGCTTTGATTCCTTTCTTTCCGCCAATGACACAGACAATCAGACAGAAAAACAAACCAAACAGATAAATTGCTGCGGTCCGATCCTTACTGTAGACAGTCACTACATTATTATCTCCTGTCGTACTGACGATTACGATCACGTGCGAACCAATCTGGCAGTTTTCCATTCCAAACAGAGAACCACTCGGATTCACTGCATCCAGTTCTTCTCCGGTATGCGCTCCGGATTTTATCTGCACACGCACTTCCTGTGTTCCATAACGCTGCCCGTCTTCCGCCAGATTATCCTTTGTAATTTTTGTCACGATGGCTTTTTCGTAACTTTGGCCTTCCGTGGAAATCAAAGGTACTTTTTCGAATTGATTTACTTTTCCCAACAAGAGCAGGAACCCCAAAAGGCACAGGGTTCCTACTAAAAATTTCTTCCAGTTTTTCTTCATTGTTATTTAGCTGCTTTCTTTACTGCTTTCTTTGTAACAGTAATTGTAATTATTTTACTTGCTGCCTGATACTGGCTGGTTGCTGCTGCCTTCACCGTAATTGTAACCTTTCCGGCCTTTTTTACGGTAACTTTTCCGTTTTTATCAACAGTTGCAACCTTTTTGTCGGAAGATGTATAAGTAAGCGCCGTTTTGGCTTTTGCATTTAAGGAAAAGGCTTTGTCTCCTACGTTTTTCTTGTAAGAGTTCTTCGCCTGTACCGTCTGTTTTACGGCATCTTTTACAATCGTATAGGTTGTTGATCCCTGTAACTTCTGTCTGGTTGTTGCATCATAAGTTGTAACAGAAAACTTCTTGTCAGTTACCTTTACTACCGAATAGGTTGGTGTCCATGTCTGGCTTCTCTCGGAAATATAATCCTGCTTGGAAGCAATCAGGTTATAGAATTTTGATCCGGTTGCAGAGTTTGCCTCTAAGTATACGGTTCCTTCCGGATTGGTAACAGTTCCGCCAACTGTCTTATTCACAATCTCATAGCAGTTGTTCTGTGCCTGATATGCACTGTCCTGTTCTGCTTCTTCTACGGATTTATATCCATAAGCACTGTAAGAAGTATGATCTTTTCCATCTCCCTCAAGCTGGAAGGTTCTGGAATATGTATGGTCATGTCCCTGCATCACCACATCAATCTTGTATTTATCCATCAATGGTGTAAGCTGGGTACGAAGTACCATACCATCGGAATCAGAATGATCGTAGCCGCTGCCGTATATATCCTGATGGAATACCACAATTCTCCATTTGACATCTTTGTTCTCATCAATTGCTTTTTTCATGACATTCTCATGCGTTGCACAGTTATAATTGTTTGTATCAAGCACGATGAACAAAACATTTCCATAGCGATAATAATAATCGGTTCCTGCCTTTGTTTTTCCCTGAATATAATTGGTATCGGTATCGGAAAAAGCATTCGGATTGTTAAAATGCAGGCTGTACTGGTTGGAAACGCTGTCATGGTTACCAATGGTGGTTGCTACCGGAAGAAAAGTCAGTGCCTTGGCTCCAAGATATCCTGCATACTCCCGCTCGTTGCTTCCGTAATTCACCTGATCTCCTGCGGATACGAGAAAACTAACATCGGAATGATCTTCGAGTGCCTCATTCAACACATTGTTCCAGTTATAGCTGTCATTTCTTGCTGCAAGATTCTTTTCTGGAGCAGAAGTTACAACATTTCCTGCATTCTCCATCTTTTCATTCTCACTGCTGGTCTGCCCTTTGGAAGCACCGATCTGCGGATCTCCGACATACAGAAATGAAAATTCATCAAAAGCCTGTGTGGTATAGTGTTGTGTATCCTGCCATGCTCCATCCTGAAATACCTGATAATAATATGCGGTATTTTCTTTCAGTCCACTTACAGTCACTTTATTGGAAAAATACTTTGTGTCATCTATGGTTACAGCTTCGGTCTGCGCTCCGGTGAATTCTGTTGCTCCATCCATGTTCTGTTTTGTGGAAATTCTCACCTTTGGAGTCTCAGCCGTTTTGCTGTACCATGCATAATTTAATTTGGTCTCATCTGCACCCGGAGTTAATGATACATGTTCATACTGGCTGCTGTAAGAAGCCCAGTTCTTTTTCCAGTTGCTCCATTTTGTGGATTCCTGGGATGCATCATTCCAATGTTCCGTTGCTGCTGCAATCTTTGTCGGGATACCAGTGGCAAACATTCCTGTCAATACAGCGGTGGAGAGAACTCCTGCTGTAAGTTTCATCACATTTTTTCTCATAATTCTTTTGTTCTCCTTGTGAAATCTGTAAGATTTATTACAGGATTTATAATAAACGGGTTATGTAAGATGTACTATCCGTTTTCTGTAATCCTTTTGTAAAAACAAAAAGAGTGGATGCTTCGGAACATCCACTCCACATGCCGGCTATGCCATGCCGTTTACGGTTTTATATTTATAGAGCATCTCCGCGTGGTTTTGTTCTTCCACCTGGATATCTGCCAGAAGTTTGCGCACATCGGAATCTCCAAACGCAAAAACATCGGTATTATAGGTCCCGGACACCATTTTTTCGGAACCGATACTGTCCGTGGCAAGGAAATTATCGTTTTTCTTATCTTCCGGATTGGTCATGGAATCATATGTTGCCTTTGGCTCATACATCTTTCCATCCCTGTCATTGACGTTACAGGATGGGACGCTGCCTTTCATGACCTGTTCCAGAGACTCCACATGCTTTTGCTCTTTCTTTTCAAGATCAGCGAATAAATCCCGAAGCACCGGGTCCTTTGCTTCCTGTCCGTAACGTTTGTACTTCTCCACGCAGGAAAGTTCCTGTGTGTGCAGATCCTCAATTGTTGCCATCTCTTTTTCTGTTAAAACCATGGTTTAACCCTCTTTCTTTCCTGATATAATTCTGACGATTACAGAACATGAAAACTCCGCAATCTTCTCCTCTAGTATCTGTAAAAAAATACAACACATACCTGGTAAAATTTCGTCAAAAAGGGTTGAAACTTCTTACAACAGATTGTATAATTTCGTTTGTATTTTATACAATGTTTACAAAAAGGTGGATTATTTTATGGAAGAACGAGAAAAATTAAAATCCCGTCTGGGATTCATTCTCCTGTCAGCCGGATGTGCGATCGGAATCGGAAACGTATGGAAATTTCCATACACTGCCGGACAGGGCGGAGGCGGTGCCTTTGTGCTGTTTTATCTGTTGTTTCTGATTATTCTCGGACTCCCGATCATGACGATGGAATTTGCGGTTGGGCGTGCCAGCCAGAAAAGTCCGGTCAAAGCCTACCAGGCACTGGAAAACCCCGGACAGAAATGGCATATCCACGGGATTATCACATTGATCGGCTGCTATCTTCTTATGATGTTTTATACAACGGTCACCGGCTGGATGCTTCATTATTTTTATATGACGGTCACCGGACAGTTTCAGGGACTGGATGCCGACGGTGTATCCGGACAGTTTACCACAATGCTGAGCAAACCTCTGACCATGGGCTTCTGGATGGTGGTAGTTGTTTGCGCCGGCGTATTTGTCTGCTCCCGTGGACTGCAGAACGGTCTGGAAAAAGTAACAAAGGTCATGATGACTTCTTTGCTTATCATCATGATCATTCTGGCGGTCAACAGCTTTTTTATGGATGGTGCAAAAGAAGGCCTTGCCTTTTATCTGATCCCGGACTTTGAACGGATGAAACAGATCGGTATTGCAAAAACCATTACGGGTGCCATGAACCAGGCATTTTTCACGTTAAGCCTTGGAATCGGCGCGATGGCAATTTTAGGAAGTTATATCGGAAAGGAACGCTCTCTGCTTGGTGAATCGGTAAATATTGCCATTCTGGATACGTTTGTTGCTATCACCTCCGGACTTATCATTTTTCCGGCATGCTTTACGTTCCATGTTGACCAGACTTCCGGACCAAGCCTGATTTTTATCACCCTGCCGAATATTTTTAACCATATTCCGCTTGGCAGACTCTGGGGAAGCCTGTTCTTTTTGTTTATGTTTTTTGCAGCGTTTTCCACAATCCTGGCAGTATTTGAGAACATCATCTCCTGCGGTATGGAACTGACCGGATGCAGCCGCCAGAAATCCTGTGCCGTTAATCTGGTACTGATCATTGTACTCTCCCTGCCATGTGTACTCGGATACAATGTATGGAACTGGAAAGGTTTTTCAATCTTTGGCGGGTCTGTGCTTGACCTGGAAGATTTTCTGGTAAGCAACCTGTTCCTGCCTCTCGGTTCCCTGGTATATCTGCTGTTTTGCACAAGCCGCTACGGCTGGGGCTGGAAAAACTACACAACCGAAGCCAATACCGGAAAAGGATTAAAAATTAAAAACTGGATGCGCGGCTACATTACCTATATTCTGCCGCTGATTGTGCTTTTTATCTTTGGATTTGGCATTTATGATAAATTTTTTACAAACTAAGGAGGATTTCTTATGTATCACGCAAATGAATCACGTTACGAAACCATGAAATACCACCGCTGCGGCGACAGCGGACTGATGCTGCCGGAAGTATCTTTGGGCTTCTGGCACAATTTCGGAGATACCGGTGTTTATGAAAATATGAGACAGATGTGCTTTACGGCATTTGACCACGGGATCACACATTTTGATCTGGCAAACAACTATGGACCGCAGCCGGGCAGTGCGGAGGAAAATCTCGGGAAGATCCTTCGGGAAGAGCTTTCTTCCTACCGCGATGAACTGATCATCAGTTCCAAAGCCGGTTTTGACATGTGGCCGGGACCTTATGGAAACTGGGGCAGCCGCAAGTACCTGATTGCCAGCCTTGACCAGAGCTTAAAACGGCTCGGTCTGGACTATGTGGATATTTTCTATCACCACCGCATGGATCCGGATACGCCGCTGGAAGAAACCATGGGTGCACTCGACCAGATCGTGCGAAGCGGAAAAGCACTGTATGTCGGTCTGTCCAACTATGATGGGGAAACCATGAAACGTGCAGCTGCCATCTTAGAAGATCTGCACTGCCCGTTTATTATCAACCAGAATTCCTACAATATCTTTAACCGTACCATTGAAGAAAACGGTTTAAAACAGGCCGCAGCAGATGGGAAGAAAGGAATTATTTCTTTCAGCCCGCTCGCGCAGGGTATGCTGACCGACCGCTATCTAAACGGTATTCCAAAAGACAGCCGTGTCAACACGGACGGACGTTTCCTGCATGCGGATCAGTTTGATGAAAAGCGGATGGCAAGTATCCGAAGCCTGAATGAGATTGCGGCTGCCCGTGGTGAAAGCCTCGCACAGATGGCACTCAAATGGGTGATCCGGGACGGTGTGGTTACTTCCGTTCTGATCGGAGCTTCCCGCCCGGCACAGATTCTTGAAAATCTGAAAGTGTTAAACTCTGCTCCGTTTACGGAGGAGGAACTGAAAAAAATTGATCAGTGTGCACTTTCTCTCTAGGTAAAACAAAAACCCCGGATATTTATTTCCGGGGTTTTGTCTTTTCCTGCATCTGCTACTTGACTTTGACTTTTAATTTTAAAACTTTGGTCTTTCCATTGTTTAAGGTTACTGTCACGCGAATGGACGCAGTTCCTTTTTTGTTCGATTTTATGGTACCCTTCTTGTTTACAGATGCAATTTTTTTGTTATTGCTCTGATAAGAAATGCTTTTTACATTGTCCATATTTAAGGTGGCTGCCAGAGAAACCTTCTTTTGTTTTCCCTTCTTCACCTGAACGGTTTTATTCTTCAATGTAACCGTTTTTAATATTTTCGTTGTGACCTGATCCATATCTTTCTGATCCATAAGGACATAATCCTTATTGGAATCTGCTGAAAAATTCACATTTCCGGCTTTTGTAACCGTATAACTCTTGTCGTTTACAAGGACATAGGCACCTGTCTTTTGATCTTTTGCACACACATACAGCTTATTTCCGGTCTGTATGTCTGCTGTATTTACGGTCAGTGTATAGCTTACGTTGCCAGCCGGATCGGTAACCTGGATCGTCACATCTGTGTGTTTTCCATCGTTTTCTTCCAGTATCTGATTTATCAGATCAGCGGTCACCGTTGTTTTGATGGCTTTATTTTTCCGGGTTCCGGTAACGGTTACGGTTGGTGTATTTTGTCCGGCCGCGTTTCCATCGGACGGTGTTTGTGTACCAGCTGTATTTCCGTCAGACGGAGTTTCTACATCGGTTTTGTTTCCGTTGGACGGTGTTCCCCCTCCGGCTGTGTTACCACCCGAAGTATTTCCGCCACCAGAACTTCCTCCGGAAGATGAGCCGCCTCCAGTCGTTCCACCGCCTCCGAAAGATGAGCCGCCTCCGGTTGTTCCACTTCCTCCGGAAGATGAGCCGCCTCCGGTTGTTCCACCGCCTCCGGAAGATGAGCTGCCTCCGGTTGTTCCACCGCCTCCGGTGGAACTGTCCTCTTTGATTGTAACGGTCGCGGCTTCACTTGTCACTGTTTCGTAATAAGTCTGTCCATCCTTATCATCCGGCTCATATACTGCCTTAAACTGATAAGAACCGCCACGTTTTAAGCCTGATACAACCGTATCGGCTTCCCCATATACGAGTTTTTCCTGTGCCTTTATTATGGTTCCGTCCTGATAAAAAGAAATCGAACCAAGCGGAATACTGCCATTTCGGACTCCATCTACCTTTGCATACAGATGTACGGAATTACCGTTTTCTGTCTCTGCCGTAAGACGAATCGATGGTTTCGCCGCTGTAATGGTAAAGGTTCCGACTTTTTCCGCTATCACATCGTACTGGTTTCCAGTTACTTTAAACCACACCTCATAGCTGCCCGGCTGCACCGGAACAACATTTTTCCCATCCTGCCGATAGAAAACTTCAGGCTTTACCTGCGAATCTACCGTCTTTCCGTTGTCCTTTCGGACTACATTTACCGTGGAAACAAAGCAGCTCTGTTTCAGCCCTGTGTATGCAGCTGTCTGCTGGATGGTATCATACTGCATCTTTACGGCAATTGGATTTACCGTCACGGTTTCGTTTGCCTGGGAAGAAAGTGCCCTGTAGTTTTTATTGGCTGCTCCTGCATAAGAAACTGTAATTGCATTTTCTCCCATATGAAATCCGTTTGCCTCTGAAACCGGAATCTTTATGGCTGCCACTCCGTTTTGAAGCGTGATGCCGGATACTTCATAAGGGGTCTGGTTAATGTATACCGAAAAACCAGCAGACGGCACACTCTGTCCCTGTAAGCTGCTATCTGTATAGACCGTCTGCACGGTAAGATTCAGTTCATCCTGCATGGACACGGCCGTTGGTAATCCATTTATCGTAGTGGTTGTTTCCTTTGAAGTAGCCGTCGAACCGGATGTATCCGGATCTTTGTTTACAATCAGAACTACCTTCTGCTCAATTTGTTCACCTGCTGAAAATGGACGGATTGTGATATGGTAGGTTCCCGGTTTTACCGTAGAACTATTAGCCGTGCGATAGCACATTAGTGTGATGGCATTCTCCTCTATTCCCGTTTCGAACATCAAATTAAAATCCGGAATACAAATAAAACTACCTTCATCATTCGTAACCGTCTCTGAAGAAAGTGTTTTCCCATTAAATGTCACTTCATATTGTAACGGAACATAGATTAACTCTTTATATGTCTCATCTGTTTCATCCGGCCAGCTCACGTCTGCCAGATATGACTTTCTACCTCCAGAAATCTCTGAAACCGTTGCGGTAATTACCGGATTATTTATGGTCATATTTTTTACCGCAACCGGTCCATCCCCTGACAACTCACTGGTTTTCCAGATTTCTCCATTTCCAGACGATGTCCGTTCCAGTGTCATTCCCGCCTGTCCGTCTGTCGGTGTAAAAGAAACCGCCGTATCCGCAGCCCTTCCAAGTTCCAGATAGGTGTGACCATACTCCGCAATTCCGGATTTTCCATTTCTTCCATTCAGGGTTTCAAATGTAAGTGCACCCATAATGGTATCTGTAACTTTCAGCTTCTGTTCTTTTCCTAAGATCAGTCGGTTTCCTGCTGAATCCGCACTCACAATCGAATGTACCTGTGGAGTTTCCATCTGGGAAAGATCAATCGCACTTGCCCCTTCCAGCCTGACCGTACAGCTGTCCAACGCTGCCGGTGCAAATGTTCCACCGCCCTTTACTGTGAGTTTTCCTACTTTGCTTATACCTGGAATTCCGGTATAGGACTGGTCGGTATCTATGGTCAGAAATGTCTTCCCTGCGTGATTTTCAGATACTCCGTACACCTGTTTCGTGTCGGAACCGGTAAGTGAAATTTCCACATCGCCGGAAACCGTATATTGTCCATCCGCTGCCGGTGGATCCGGCTCCTGCGTGGAAAACCAGTCATCCTGATTTACATATGGTTCAATGGCACCGGATGCATAGATTTCCCCATTTTGCGTACCGGAAACGTGCGCAAGCACGATCTGTGTCTTACCGTCATATGTTCCGTTCATGGAACCGGCATAAATATTCCCCAGATTGGTACCACCACCCGTAATCAGAATCTGTGCCTCTGATCCCGGATGATTCCCCATATTCTTTCCATTCTCATAAAGGGATCCGCCAAAGATATCTACATAGCGGAATCCGCTGTCGCACATAACATTCTCAAGAACAAGTTTATGCCCATTTGCAAAAATTGCATCGTGCAGACGATTGGAAAACCGCAGCGTAATGTTTTTAAATGTCACATCCGTATTCAGGATAAATCCCCCCTTACGGTTGGAAAAAGTATTTCCATTTCCATTGACGGTCACGCTTTTATCAAAAATAAACGGTTCCGCAGCCTCGGCATTTAAAAAAGCACCACTTCCCAAAATTGAGATTTCATCCCCATTGCCGGCAGCCGCATAGGCATCCTCAAATAAATTGTAGGGATTTCCATAGCTTCCATCTCCAGAATGGGTAGAATTTCCATCTTTAAATTCCGTATAGATCGTTCTTGCCGCTGTCTGCACAGCCTCCTGCGCCTTTACCGGCACGACAGGCTGCACGGTAATACACATGGTGAGCACGATAAAAAATGCCCATAGACGTTTTGCTACATTGTCTGGTTTCATCTGATTGTTCTTTTTCATCCATTTCTCCTGATAATAAGAACAGGGGGATGAGTCAAAAACTCATTCCCCTGTCACTTCATTGATAGTCTCTACCATCATCCTAACATGGTTTCCTATCATCGTCAACAAATTTATGACCTGTTTTTATACCTGAAAATTGCAAAGTTTAATTCTACCATCCATTTATACAGTGGAATTCTCTTCT
>ERZ836760.1587-NODE-1587-length-23344-cov-2.925029_pt1 | contig 23344 bp, 38 predicted proteins | sample MGYA00519941_ERZ836760 | MGnify/ENA primary metagenome ERZ836760 (study PRJEB31850, sample SAMEA3708807) | human gut metagenome | biome: human gut; feature: human-associated habitat; material: faeces | place: China | collected 2014 ... | reverse complement strand
CGTTACAAGAACATTAGCAATCATCTGTCAGAGGAACTGATGGAAGAGTTTCAGGATGGAGAGATTAACATTTCTGTGGCAGATGCTGCAGCATCCCTGGAACCGGAACTGCAGAAGATGGCATACGAGATGTACATGAAGAACAAAATCCTGACTCTTCCAGATATTCAACTCCTGAAGGATCAGCAGGCATTAAATGCAGACATTCCGGAACAGATGACAATAGAGCAGGCGACCAGGCAGCAGAAACCCGTAGAAGACGAGACGCCAATTCCCGTAGAATTGCAGATAGAAAGATTCTTTGACAGCTTGAAAAAGAACACAACAGCCAGGATCCGCAATGGAGACAGGTTGATGGGAACAAAGATGATCAGTATGCTCTATTGCTATGTAAAGCACAGAAATGGATATCTAAACTATCAGGGACATCCGGATAGGATCACATTCAACCCAGACAGCCCGGAAGAGAAAGAAATGACCTGGCAGGAGCTGACCGAAGAACTGATCAGACGCTACTCCACAAAGAAACCAGTTAAGATGACCACAATTGATGCACCTGAACCAGTAATTACACTCACAGAGTCGGCAGCAGTTAAAGCGTTTTGTGAAGCTTACCCAAAGAAATTGAAAACAATCATGAGAATATGCCGAAGATGCAAAGACAATGGAGAAGCTGCTAAGGCCGTACAATTGGATTTTGCACCAGGTGGATTTAGTTCATCAAGCGGGAGCAACGTAAATTATAGCTTTATGTCGTTCACAGCAGGACTTGAAATTGAAGTGAACAGTGAAAAAGTATCAATGAAATATGGCCGGCTGATTGTAGAAGCAAAGAATCTCTATGATCCATTTTCTTCAGAATTCGATATAGAGCCAAAGAAACAAGAAACAAAAGATGAGATTCCGGAAAAGAGCTGCCAGCCGGCAGCAGAAACGCCAGACAAAAAGCAGCAGGAAGACCATACCGGCGAAACCACCGAAATGGTGAAAGATGTTGTAAATACAGATCTTCCAGCCGCTTGGCCGGAAGATTTAAAAGACATCCCGGTACCTACAGATGTAGAAATTATCGGATATCTGTACGATGAAGAAAGAAGACTCAAAGAATTCCTTGAAACCGAAAAAGAAGATCCTGGATTACCGCATATGGCAATCCTGAAACAGCAGCTGATCGTTGGAGGACTGAGAATTATTAAAAATCTTGTAGAAGATTGTAAGGAAGAACCGGAAGAATCAGAACAGCCACCTCTTCCAATCATGAAAAATAATGATCAACGCAAGGAATGGCTAAGGAATTATAAGAGCTGGGGACTCTGGTACGAGGACAAGAACGTAGGAATCAAATACTACAAATACGATTTCGCGAACGGTGCCCGTCTGATCGTAGAAGAATTCGCTCCGGATCCATCAGAAAAAAGCCAGTGGTATACGCCAGGGGAACGCCATTACATGCACCTTGTAGGAGGACCAAAGCCGGAATGCCAGAACGGCAAAGGATGGAACTACCATTCCAGATACAACAAATATCAAAACAGCGAAACAGAACTTGTGGAATTCTTGAAGGAGATTCAAAAATGAATTACAGAACAGAAAAAATAATAGTTGACGACAACGGACAGAAATTCAAAGTGGGAGATACAGTAGGAGTAACTTTCAACAAAGTGTCTGGATATGAAGGCGGTGGATTTGGAAGTGCAACAATTGCAAAGATTACAGATACCGGATTTCAGTATAGCCAGGGAGGGAAAAGGCCTAAGACAGTACAGTTCAAAAACATAAAAGAGATTTACAAATACAGATAAATGACCGATTCGGTCACTAAAAAAGGGTGCTACTAAAATTCACATAGATACATCCTTCCTGTGTGAGCCTGTCAGATCACAGGAAGGAGAAAGGAGAAACAAGATGCAGAAGAAAGAAATAGATGATCTCAATGATACCATAAAATGGTTTAAGACAGCAAGAAGAAACAATGATATGGCGTGTATCCTTCCAGATGGCCCGATGATGAAAAACATCATTAAATGGCTTGAGAAATTAAGAGAATACGAAAACTGTCAGGAAAAAGGAGAAAAACACTACCGAGAATGATATGACGGATTATCAGTGCGGGATGGTCGATGGTCGAAATCAGTGCGTTGATGCGATTAAAGGAGGAAATTATGATGATTAATTTAACTGGAAAAATCGTGTTTGTAAAGACACAGGAAGAATATTTGAGTGTTCTGAAAATGGCAAAGCTTCAGGGATTCACATGGGCGAGAGAAAACCATTTAAACCCTATCGTAATTCCGTTTCCAAACATATTGAATTTTTACGACAGTAAGATTGTTACTTACAACTATGTTGAAAAGACAGTGTATGAAGCATCCGAAATCGTCGAAGATGAAGAAAAAATCAAGGACGCAGTAAACCTTGTCAGAACATTCACTAAATACCCAGACAGAACAGCCTTGACGGACTCATTTATTAAGTCTTTGGAGTTGCTCGCAGATGTCGTAGAAAGTCAGATGGAGGAGGCGAAATAGATGGAGAGATTAACACTTGACGATATGATAAAGGCGCTTAGATGCGTTGCCAGCCAGGATGCTGTTTTGAAAATGGAGAATTGTATTGGTTGAAAGACGTCACAGAGCTGTTAGAAGAACTGAAATCTTATAAAGACTTAGAAGAACAGGGCTTACTTGTGAGATTGCCGTGTAAGGTCGGAGAATTAGACTACTGAGGAAGCCATAAGAAATATGTAATATAGCGTGTCCAACTTGGACACAAAGCAAGGAGAATGAAATGGTCCAGAGACTGTATGAGGTGAGAGACAGAACAGGGAATCTGGTGATAGAAAATGCCACTGCCGGAGAGATTAGAGACAAATGTGAAAACATTCGTTGGTACACAGGAAACATGGATATCGTAAAGGAGAGAGCAAAATGTTAATCAGAAGTCAGGATAAAACAACACTGGTAAAGTTTGAAAACATTGTAGTCAATCTAAAACGCCCAGATTTATTGAATGTTATATGTTGGAGTTGGCAGGATGCACAGAGAAGTGGAGGATATTTTATTTTAGGAAAATATTCCACAAAAGAAAAAGCCATGAAAGTACTGGATATGATTCAGGAAGCCTATGGAGATTCGGAATACACAAAATATATAATTCCAGAAGTATGTAGGGTATTAAGTATGAAGCTAAAAACGGCAGAAAACAAAGCACATACAAGAGAAATTGGAGAAATGCTCAAAAAAGGAATGACGTTCCAGATGCCAGCGGATAGCGAGGTGGTAGTATGAGTGATATGAGGCTGATTGATGCAGATAAGTTGATATTACATTTAGACGATTATGCCCTGCAAGAATCCCCGAGCAATGTAGAATCTGCTGAGGACAGAAAAATTTCAAGGGCAGTATATAAAGCAATAACGGATTGCATTGAAGCGGTGAACGAACAGCCGACAGCTTTTGACGTGGACAAGGTTATCAATGAATTAAAAAGAGATAAATTCGTTGAATCGGAATGTATCTTATCTGACGTACATCAAGGATACAATGCTGGGTTGAGCAAGGCAATCGAAATCGTGAAAAGTGGCGGAGTTGAATGAAATATCCAGAAGAGATGTATATTGATAGCCAGATATTTGCAGGAGACATGGATGGCTCAGAATCTAATCTAACAGAAAAAATCGTAAAGATAAGATATCCCCATTCGTGTTGCATATGCGAAAAACATATACCTAAAGGTGAAAAAATGTTAAATCAAAAAGCGATAGTAGAAGGACAAGGTTGGTGCAGTTGCTATATTTGCCTGCCATGCGTTGAAAACTGGCTGGAAGAATCAGGGCAAGTAGAGGGTGGTGAAGTTGAATGAGTAAAGGTAAAGACATTTCCACCATGTTCACAAAGGAGGAAAATAAAAAGAATGGAAGACTTGGATATTGCCAGGCTGCAAGAGAAAAAGATACTATTATTAGTCCTTCACAATATGGAGCATTCTTACAGAAAAGAGGTAAGAGAAGATGAGTAAATCAGTATTAGTTATAGATACACCAGAATCATGTACACAGTGTCCTCTCCTTAATGGCTCGGATGAGTGCGTGATGCAGGATGCAAGTGCAAATTTTAATGCAGATTCGTTCGACGATCTGATACACGGATGCCCGTTGAAATCATTGTCGGATCCATATAAGGAGGACGAATAAATGATAACGATAATACGATGCGAAGGAGAGGGAGAAGGCAACTGCAAAGGATGCGACGGTAAAGGCATTTGGAACAGGTACCGGATGAACTCTTTATACAAGATAAAGGGGCAGGAAGGTTACTACTGTGAGGAATGCATAAAAGAAATTATGAGAAAGGAAGAACGAGAATGGTTGAATATGCGGAAAATAACAGCAAAGAAATTAAAAAGACATGTGAAACATGCAGAGAGAATGATTACGGTCTCTGCGATCGCAAAGGATTTCTGGTAGAAGATGATGATACTTGCGAAAAGTGGAAGGACAAGAACCCAACCGACTGGAGAACAAGAATAATGAATACGTTTCTGGCCGGACACTAAGGAGGAAAGATGATTCCGAAATTATATGAGGTGAGAGACAGATCAGGCGAACTGGTGATGGAAAATGTAACAGCTGGAGAAATCAAAGATGAGTTGCACTGTACATCTGCGCAGGTTAATAACTCCAGAACGAGCGGGGACTACATTTTTAAAAAATACCAGGTAAAAGAGATTGACCGGAAACTGAGCAGACGACTTGATATATCCTTGCTTCTGGAATTTGATTCTGTTCGCCTCTGGTTTTTAGAAAGTAAGAAAGGCGGCAAGAAATGAATAAGAGACAGAAAAAGAAGCTGTTCAGAAAGGTGATAGGTTCAAATCCACCAGAGGAGCTGATATATACCAGCTTGGATTACCATGTTTTTATCAGCAAGCCCTGGGGTGGACTGGCAGCTCTGAAGAAGCAGGAAGCCACCAGAACAGTAGAAGACTTTAACCGGAATATTCAGAACAGGAATTACCTGCTCAGAGAAGCAAGGAGGTACACTAGATGAAACAGGGAGAATTATTATTTCCCAAAGAACCCGCCAGAAAAAAACGGAAGAAGCACCACAAAAGCATTATAGACAGAGATATGAAAAATCAGTGCTTCATTTGCGGCAAAACAGGCTATACAGAACGCCATCACATCTATGGCAGCGCAAACCGCAAATACTCCGAGCAATATGGCTTAACCGTATATCTTTGCCCGGAGTGCCACAGGACTTCAGAGACTGCCGTACATAGAAACAAGGAAGTCCGAACCACATTACAACGGATCGGCCAGAGGACATTCGAAAAAAAGTGCGGCAGCAGGGAAGAATTTGCAAAGATGTTTGGGAAAAACTATCTGGAGGAAGAATAAATGAACATAGGAAAAGCAACCGCAATATTCAAAGATATCCATAACGAAGAAACAGAAGTAGAAGACAAGATTACAGCAATTCAGGAAGTGATTGATATGCCTACGCATAACAGCATCACAAAGAAGAGTATGCTGGAGGTACTTCGCTGGCTGATTGAAGAATATATCTAAGGAGGACATATGAACATAACACAAAGAGCAGAAATATGTTACAGCCGGAAGAAACTGTAAAGACTGTAGATTCTACGAACAAAAAAGTGACCGAATCGGTTAGAAAGGAGAAAATATGAATTTCAATAAAAGCAACATCCCTCTTGTAAGATTGGGAGATATAAGAAAGACCTTAAAGACAAAATTTAAAGTAATCCCTGGAAACGAGATTGAATTTCGAACAAAAGTAAAAGACGATTTCCGCAGTTACAAAATAGTAGACCACACGGCAAAGGTAATCCGATTATATCCATATGTGGTACAATTGCAACTGGATGACGGTACATACATTTCGCCGGGATACGCGAAACTGTGGCTGATGCTTCATGGAGCGGCATGAAAATAAAAGACACTGAAAGGAAAGCCGGGACGTAAAAACTCCCGGCTGAAAGTGCGAAAAGAAGGAAAGGGGAGCATACCGATGAATAAGAATATTTTGAGCCAGTACATAGATGCCTGTGAACTGATTAAAGAAACAGAAGAGGAAATCAAGAAGCTTAACAGAAAGAAAAAGACAGTGATACAGACAAATGTGTCTGGGAGCAACCCTGAGTTTCCTTATAACCCACAACATTTTAAGGTACAGGGAACAACATTCTCTGTTAGGGATGACAGCCAGCTGCGCTGCCAACAGAAAATACTGGAAGAGAGAAAAAGACAGGCAGAGCAGCTAAAGACAAAAGTAGAAAGGTGGCTGAACACAATTCCTCCAAGAATGCAGAGAATCATAAAATACAAGGTGTTTAAAGAACTGACGTGGCAGCAGGTAGCTGGGAAGATGGGAAGAAAAGCCACAGAAGAGAGCGTAAAAAAAGAATTTCAAAGATTTTTCAAAGAAAATTAAAATTTGTCCCGAATGTCCCAAATGTCCCGATTCAAAATGTTATAGTATAAACTGAACTCAGTGGAAGATCATACAGAGTTCTCCTTCCCTTAGATGTCTGCCAGTACCCACTTGGCAGACTACCAGAACATCTCGCCAAGTGGGAGCGAGCGTGAGCCATAGAGCCGCAGGTTCGAATCCTGATGTTCTGCTCCGGTTTAACACCGGACTCATATGGATTTTCCTTGACATAGGAGCCATCTGTTCTTTATGAGCAGGTGGCTCTTACGCTACGGACATTTAGCTCAGCTGGTCAGAGCATCCGGCTCATAACCGGACGGTCCTGGGTTCGAAACCCAGAATGTCCATGAAAAGAAATTAACAAGGAACCCGGAATGACCGGAGTGTTTTTACATGGAAAATAGCGCGGGATAAAGTAACGGAAACTTACAGGCCTCCTTAGCCTGGAATGGCGGTTCGAATCCGTCTCCCGCTATTAGGAGACAGATATGCTGAAGAGTTGTAAATACTGTGGAAGAATCCACGACAGCAGGATAGACTGCGGGAAAAGACCTGTACGTAGAAAGAAAAGAACAGACCAAAGTGGTTTCCGAAGCACAGAAGCATGGAAGAGAAAGAGCATAGAGATTAGAACCAGAGACTGTTATCTCTGCCAGATCTGCCTACGTAAAATGTTCAACACAGCAACACAGCTCAATAGAAGAAACATAGAAGTCCATCATATCATACCAGTCGCAGAAGACTGGGATAAACGCCTTGATAATTACAATTTGATATCACTGTGCAATAAACATCACGATCTGGCAGACTCCGGAGGCATTCCAAGGGATCTGCTTTTAAGCATTGCAATGCATCAGGAGGAAAAATAGTACCCCCCCGCCATGCGATAGCGAAAAAATTCAGAAGTCCCACGACCACGTATGCCCCACAATTTATAATTTATTCCCAGATCAACATTTTGAAATTAAAAGGAAGGACGGAGAAGGCAAGGCCTACACCATCAAAGACAGTTAGCATCATCCGTTCAGAAGGAAAATCTCACAGAACCAAGCGCGAACTCAGACAGAGAGAACAGGCAGAAAAAGCAGTGCTTACAGGGATTCCGTTGAAAGAAAGACCGGAAGTCAAAGAAAATGAGACAGCACACAAAGAATTTCTGAGATTGAAAAAACTGCTTGAAAAAATTGACAAATTCGATGATATGTACGGCGCTGTAATAAACAGATACTGCATTTTGTACGCAGAAACAAAAGAATTTGAAGAGAAAAAAGAACGGTTTTACAGACAACTCTGTGACCTGGAAGAGAACAAAAAAGAACTGCTTGAGACAGAACAGATGACATATGGAGAATATTATAAAATAGAGACATCAATGCAGAAGAACCTGATTGCTTTGGACAGACAGGTGCAGGCGAAGAGAAGGATGCTCTCCGACATCGAAAAAGAGAACATCATGACGATTGCTTCTTCTCTTAGATCAGTTCCGAAAACTGAAGCAAAGAAAAGTAATCCATTGAGAGAAGCGCTCGGAGGATGAAAGAAGGAAAAGCATATCGTTATGCACAGTGGTGCGTAGAAGAAGACGGGGGAAAAGTCCCCCAATATGTAAAAAAACAGGCTGAAAGTTGGCTTCACATCGCGGATGGAGATAATCCGGACGCCTATGTAGATGAGCAGGAATATGAGAAAATCTGCAAGCTGCTAAAATTAATGATCCATCCGGACCTACGATGTAGCATCTATGAAGGACTGGAAGAATACGCGTGGTTCATGATTGTCGCAGGACTCTGTACATTCTGCAGAAACACAGAACGGAAAAGCAGGTTCTATGTGACAATTCTGCTTGAAATAGCAAGAAAGAATTTCAAAACATTCAATTCAGCGGTGATTTTTATCCTATTGATGCTGACAGAGCCAGATTTCTCCAGATTCTTTTCGGTTGCACCGGATCTGGCACTGTCGTCAGAGCTGAAGAATGCAATCCGGAAAATCATAAAAGTCAGTCCGGTACTCTATAACGAAGATGAACCGGCATTTAAACTCTTGCGAAGTCAGATTAAATGCCTGCTTAATGATAATGAGTACACTCCGCTGGCATACAGCCAGGACGGAATGGATGGTAAACTGGCAAATGCGTTTCTGGCTGACGAAGCTGGAGCCTTAGATGCATATCCAGTAGAAGCAATGCGCTCATCTCAGATCACACTTTTAAATAAACTTGGAATCATCATCAGTACCCAGTACCCAAATGATAACAATGTGATGCTGGACGAAATAGACATTGCAAAGAAAACACTTGACGGACTTTTGGAAGATCAGCGGTATTTCGCACTGCTGTATGAGCCGGATGACGAACTGAAGCATGGAGATACATGGATGACAGATGACCGGGTGATCTATCAGAGTAATCCGGTTGCAGTGACGCATCCGTATATTTTTGAAGAAATCAGGAAGAAACGTTCACTTGCAATCCTGTATGAGAACAAAAGAGAAAATTATCTCTGTAAGCACAACGATATTCTGTATAAGGGACTGGGAGTTGAAGGTTATATCGATATCCAGAAAGTAAAAATGTGTAGCGAAGATTTACCAGACGACTTCTGGAAGGGAAAACAGGTATGGTGTGGACTGGATCTGTCAATGACAAACGATAACACATCATTTGCAATGGTAACAGAACAGGACGGAACAATCTATGCAAAAGTCTGGGGGTTCGCTCCTTCGGATAGAATAGACGAAAAGTCCATGAAAGAAAAGGTAGATTATCGAGCGCTGATCAGAAAGGGTGAATGCTTTGCCTGCGGAGATGAGGTTATTGACTATGGGTTCGTAGAACGATTTATTATAGGACTGCCGGAAAAATATGGAGTGGAAGTCATGCAGGTGGGATATGACAGATATAATGCAATATCGACCGTTCAGAAACTGGAACAGAATGAGATAGAGTGCGTTGAGATCAAACAGCATAGCTCGGTACTACACATGCCTACTAAATTGTTGAAAGAGCTGATTCTGAAAAAGAAAATTCGGTATGCTACAAACAGGATGCTTGAAATCAACTTTCAGAATGCAAGATGTACAGAAGACACAAACAAAAATTTGTATGTAAACAAAAAGAAATCATCCGGAAAGGTAGACATGGTTGTATCACTGATTAATGCCATGTACCTGTTACAGCAGGAACTGCTGTATGGAGAAGATGATTTTGTAGTTCAGACGTAATTGCACAGGCGTAAGAAGAGGAGATAACAAATGAACATATGGCCGTTTGGCAAAAGAAAACATGAAGTAAGGGCAGATACCATAGTGAATCCGTCAGAGCAGGTGGAATCAGACGCACTTTTAAGTGCGCTGCTCGGAAAGAATGTAATGACAAAGGAAAAAGCATTGGAAATTCCCGCGGTACAGGCATGCATTAATCTGATCGCAGGAACAATATCACTGCTTCCGGTCAATCTGTATCAGAAAGACAAGGAAGGAAATGTACGGGAAGTCAGAGACAGAAGAACCTCTCTCCTGAACAATGATACAGGAGACACGCTGACAGCTTCACAATTTTGGAGAGCGATCATCGAAGATTACTATCTGGGGAAAGGCGGGTATGCTTATATCAACAAACCGGGAACGGAGGTTGAGAGCATTCACTACGTCGACGAGACTCACATTTCCATCATGAAGAATACAGATCCGATTTTTAAAGATTATGACATTCTGGTACAGGGAAAATCATACAGACCTTACCAGTTTTTTAAAATTCTAAGGAAAACGAAAGATGGTATGACTTCCAGAAGCGTCATGGACGACAATCAGCTGATTATCGGAGTATCATACAGCGAGCTGACATACGAACAGAGCCTGGTACAAAAGGGTGGAAACAAAAAAGGATTCTTGAAATCTCCGAAGAAATTAACAAGAGATGCAATGGACGCACTAAAAGCTGCTTTCAGAAGATTATACAGCAATGCAGAAGAAACAGTTGTGGTTTTGAATGAAGGAATGGAATTCCAGGAATCGTCCAACACATCTGTTGAAATGCAGCTAAATGAGAACAAGAAAACAAATTCAGCAGAAATTTGCAAACTGTTTGGAATCCCTGACGGGATGATCAGCGGAAACCCAACTGAAAAAGACATAGACTGTTTCATCCGGACCTGCACCATTGTAATGAGCGATATAGAGTGCAGTCTGGACAGGGATCTGCTTCTGGAATCAGAGAAAGAGACATATTACTGGTCGTTTGATACCAAAGAACTGACCAGAGGAAATATTAAGGAACGTTACGAGGCTTACAAGATCGGACTCGAAAAGAATTTTCTCCAGATTGATGAAGTCAGAGAAAAAGAAGACTTGGAACCGATCGGATTCAAGTGGATTACACTTGGGCTTGACAGCGTTCTCCTTAACCCAGAAACCGGGCAGGTTTATACACCGAACACCAATGCTGTACAGAATATGGATGTCATTCAAACGGGATTCATAGATTCCACAACCAAAGGAAAAGAACAAAATGAATAACAGGATGGAGGAAAGCAAAGGAAAGCAGAATTAAGAGCTGACGGGCTCCATATCTCTGGATATGTCAATGTACCCGGAAGAGAATCACGACCAGTGCTTACACCACGCGGGAAAGTGATCGAAGTGATTGAACAGAGGGCATTTGAGCGCGCAATAAGCAGAGCGGCAGATATCAAGATGCTTCTGGATCATGATAGAGGACACGTCCTTGCAGATACTGCAGACGGGACATTGACCGTCAGGGAAGATGAAGTAGGGCTCAGAGCAGAATCTGTCGTAACCGACCCAGCGGTCATCGAAGGGGCGAAGAAAGGATTACTGAAGGGATGGTCATTCAATATGAAAAATGTGGTGGATTCTATTGAGGACAGAGCCAATCAGTTGCCTATCAGACATGTAAAAGACTTCGACATGGATGAGATTACACTTGTAATGAATAAAGTTCCGGTATATTCATCCACATCAGTGGAAGTGAGAGCCGGAACAGAGGAAGAGGTGGAAACCAGGGCGATGTGTATGGAAACTACATATACAGAGAACCTTCCACCGAAAAAGGAATATGATAATACAAAGTTTCAGGAAAGAATTAATAAATTGAAAAAACAGGAGGAAAAATAAGAGGAATAAATTTAAAAAACTTGCAGAACAGAGAACACAGTATGAGCAGCAGTTACAGCAGATCTTAGACAAAGCTGAGCAGGAAGAAAGAGCACTGAATGATGAAGAAAAGCAGTCCTTTGATGATCTTGAAAAGAAAATTAAAGACATCGATGATACAATCGCTGCATTACAGAGAGCCAGGGATATTCTGAAAAAACCAGAAGAAACAGAAGACCAGGAAGAAAAGGACAATAAAGAAACAGAAGACCAGGAAGAAAGAGCATTTGCGAACTACATCCGTGGCGTTATATCTGAGGAAAGAGCATCAAATCTGACATCCGGGGACAATGGAGCAGTGATCCCGACATCTATTGCAAATAAAATCATCAAAAAGGTGTACGAAATCTGTCCAATTTATCAGCTCGCAACCAGATATGACGTGGGCGGTACACTGTCCATTCCTTACTACAATGAGGAAACTACAGCAATCACAATGGCATACGCTACAGAATTTAGCGAACTTGAATCCAATTCCGGAAAATTCAAATCTATTGAGCTGAAAGGATTCCTTGCAGGGGCACTGACAAAAGTATCCAAGTCTCTTGTTAATAATTCTCAGTTTGATATCACCAATTTTGTTGTGAACCAGATGGCTGAGAACATTGCAAGATGGATTGAGAATGAACTTCTGAATGGAACCACGGATAAAGTGGAAGGCGTATCTAAGGCGAAACAGGTTGTAACTGCGGCAGCAGGTACCGCGATTACAGGAGATGAGCTGATCGACCTGCAGGAAACTGTTCCGGATGTATTCCAACCATCTTGTATCTGGATCATGAATAAAGCCACCAGAACTGCAATCAGAAAGCTGAAGAATTCTGATGGTGATTATATTTTACAGAAGGATGCAACAGCAAAATGGGGCTACACTCTGTTTGGCAATGACGTGTTCTGTTCTGATAATATGCCGAAGATGGCAGCAGGGAAAACTGCAATCATATATGGAGATATGAGCGGCTTGGCTGTTAAAGTATCTGAGGACATGAACATTGAAGTCCTGAGAGAGAAGTTTGCAACAGAACATGCGATTGGTGTCGTTGGATGGCTGGAAATGGATTCCAAGATTGAAAATGAACAGAAGATTGCAGTTCTGAAGATGAAAGCAGTAGGCTGAGAGGAATAACCGATGAAGATAGAAGCTATGGTCAGCTTCTGCGGAGTTCTGTCAATGTCAAAAGGAGAAATCAGAGATTACAGCGTTGAACCTGTAGTCTCTGATCTGATGGAAGCTGGTTATATCAGAGAAATTTCTGAAAAGACTGCGGAAAAGACAAAACCAGATTTGCAGAAAACAAGAACTACAAGAAAGACTGTGAAAAAATGAAAGTAAATGAGATCACTCCGGATATCGTTGCAGAACATTGCAGAGCGGACGACTACAGCGAGGAAGAGCTTCAGAGGATTCTTGATGCATCAAAAGCTTATATAAGGTCCTATACAGGACTGAATGATAAAGAAATCGACATGCATGAAGACCTTGCGATAGCGGCACTGGTCCTGTGTCAGGATATGTACGATAACAGATCTATTTATGTTGATAAAAACACGACAAACAAAGTGGTTGAAACAATTCTTGGAATGCATTGTATAAATCTGCTGTAGGAGGTACATGCAAGGATTAATGCTGGAGCATTGAATAAACGCATTTCGCTTCTCAAATTCGTTATAAAAGAAGATGAGATGAGGCAGGCCAAAGGAAGCTGGGAAACATATAAAAAAGTATGGGCAACAGTAAAGCCTTATAAATCCTCAGAATGCAATTTTATGGGGAAACTAAAACCGGAGGTATCGCATCGAGTGTATGTGAGGTTCAGAAAAGACATCACTGCTGAAATGAGAATCCTCTATCATGGACGAATATTCCAGATTGTAGGGGTTCCGATCGACCTTGATGAGAAACACGAGCTTCTTGAGATCCAGTGCGAGGAGGTGTTTGAGAATGCGGAGTATCAGTTTTGACTTTGATTCTTCTGATCTGGAGAAATCGCTTAAAATAGCATCTCGGCAGTTTCCAGCATCAGCGGAAATTGTCCTCAAGAAAGAATCCAGAAACATAGCGAAAGATTTAAAGGGAAGAGTTGATTCTGAAGCAAAAGGACACCATTATGCAGGACAGGGAGCAACACATAAACCTCTGGCAAAAAGCTTCCGACAGGGGAAAGTAATGCGATCAGGAAGTAAGGTTACGGTTGCGGTTACAACGACAGCACCGCATTATCACCTTTACGAAGAAGGACATGCGATGATAACACATAAAAGTAAAGACGGAACACATGGACTAAGACAGGTCGGAGAAGTTAAAGGCAAGAAAACTGTAGCTAAATATATGTCGCAGCGAGCGGATCATGCGGAGCTGATTGGACAAGAGCTCCTGCAGGAAATATTGAAGGAGGCAGGATTTGACTCTTAAAGAAATAAAAAAAGCGGTCAATTCCGCTCTGAAGGAGAAATATCCGGACGTAAAAATATACGGAGCAGATACAATAGAGGGGTATATGCGCCCCTCATTTTTTGTATATATAACACAGACTTTTTCGGAATCGACTAAAAATGCAGCTCACAAAAATGTGGAAATAGAGATTGATTTTATACAAAGAGCAGCGAATGAAGAGGAAGCAATGAAATTTTTCGCTAGGATGGAAGAATTATTTGGACAAAAAGTGACAGCAGGGAACAGAAACCTGAACACAAATAACATGGAACTGGATTTCCAGGGAGAAAATTTGAATATTCCTGTATGCCGGTTCGATGTAGAATTCTGGGATCAGATTCCGAGAAAAGAAAACTATGACACAATGAAAGAATTAATATTTGCACAGGAGGTAAGGAATTAGGGGTTTACCGGTGATGAATGTCGTATTTGTGGCGGCGGCGAGAAAATCAATTAGGCGATCTGAACGCGGAATAGTGGGAATGATCATAAAGGACGCGGTTGTCCCGGATGGAAATCCGATTACAATCTACAAAGAAAAAGACATACCCGAAACGTTGAGCGCAGAGAATAAAGAACAAATTAAACTGGCAATGAAAGGAAATGATACAACTCCGCGAAAGATAGTTGTATATGTTCTTGCGAAAACAGAAGAAGATTACAGAAAGGCTCTTGAATACTTTGAAATAAAAAAAGTAACATGGCTTTGTTGCCCAACAGTAAAAACAGATGGCCAGGAAGAAGAAATTGTAACATGGGTGAGAGATCAGCGAGAAGGAAATAGAAATAAAATAAAAGCGGTTCTTCCGGACAATACTGCAGACAGTGAAGGAATCGTGAATTATGCTACAAGCGAAGTAACAGTAAAGGGGAAGAAGTACGGCCCAGAAGAGTTTTGCTCCCGGATTGCAGGTCTGCTTGCAGGAACATCGTATAAAATATCATCGACCTACGCAGTTGTCGAAGAGGCGAGTGAGTGTGAAAAGCTGGACAGAGATGCCTTAGATGCTGCAGTAGATGCAGGGAAGCTTGTGCTTTTCTATGATGGGGAAAAAGTGAAAGTAGCCAGGGGAGTTAATTCTCTGACAACGGTTTCAAAAGGAAAAGCAGAACCATGGAAAAAAATACGTGTTGTAGAAACTATGGATATGATGCATGACGACCTGGTCCTACTCGTAGAAGACAACTATGTTGGAAAATACCCAAACACATATAGCAATAAATGCTTGTTGATTTCTGCAATTAATTCATACATGAAAGAATTAGAAAGAAACGGTCTTATACAGGACTATGCAGTCGAACTTGATGTAGAGAAAATCAAAGAGTACATTATTGAAAACAAAGGCGTAACCAGAGACGAAGCGGAAGCAATGTCAGATGAAGAAATAAAAAAACAGTACACGGATGAAAAAGTGTTCATGAGGGCATCCGTAACTATCGTTGATGTCATGGAAGATATTAATCTGGAAATTACTGTTTAAGGAGGAACCACAAGGAATAATTACACACCAGATCGTGTTATTAATGGAACGTTTGGAGAGTGCTGGATTGATAATGATTATATGGCGGAATCAACGGCACTCCAGGCAAAGATGAAACTTGATACAAGCGAAGTAAAAAGAACAGGGACATTGGAGAAAGGATACAAAATAACTGGAATCAGTGGATCTGGTACACTGAAATTAAATAAGGTTACATCCTATTTCTTGAAAAAAGTGTCTGAAAACCTGAAAAAAGGTAAAGCCACGAGGATGACAATTATCACGAATTTGGAGGATCCGGAAGCATTTGGGGCAGAAAGGATTCGCCTGGATGACTGTGTGATCACGGAATTGACAATTGCAGACTGGGAAGCCGGAAAACTGCTGGAGGAATCAATCCCATTTAATTTCAGTGGCTTTGAAGTCCTTGATACAATTGATGCATAAAGGAGAAAAAAACATGAACTTAATTGACAAACTGCTTTGCGTAGACAAGGCGAAAGCGGAAGAAAAAGAAACAAAAAAAATTAAATCAAAGAAGCTGGAAAGGTTAGTGGGAGATGACGCAGAAATAACAATCAGAGAACTGTCCGGAAAACGTTATAACAGTCTGCAGGCAATGCTGTATGACAAGAATGGAAACAGAAATATGACAGCTACCTATGACTTTAATTTAATGTGCTGTGTGCATGGAATTGTAGAACCAGACCTGAAAAACGAAAAACTCATGGAACACTTTGGCGTTTCGACGCCGAAAGACTTGGCGGCAGTTTTATTTGGGGTAGAATCGGGATCTATTGCGAGCGAAATTGTTAAGCTTTCCGGACTTGGAGAAGATGCTGAGGAAGAAGTAAAAAACTCATAAAGGTGGACGGCGAAGCAAGCGTGGCTTATGCACTGTTCCGCCTAAAAAGATGGAAACCATCGGAGTATTACGATATGGGCGCAGGTGAACGTTTGATCACTCGCGCCTTTTTAAAACAAGAATTGCAGGACATAAAAGAGGAGATGAGAGACAAGGGCAGGTAAGACAGTTGCAGCAGTTGTAAAGCTGATTGACGATTTCAGCAATCCGTCAAGAGAAGTAGCGGCACAGGCGCGCGACCTAGAAAAACGATTTAATAGTGTTGCGGGCGTATTTTCTCACGCAGGAGAAGCATTTACTGCTGCAGGAGAAACATTGACCAAGTCGGTCACTGCACCACTGGCGGCAGTCGGAACTGCGGCAATTAAATTTTCCTCTGATTCACAGGATGCTTTCCAACAGTTCGCGGCGGCAACAGGAACCGCATCGAATGAAATGGGAAAATATAAAGATATGATCAATGATGTTTACAAGGACAATTTCGGAGAATCTATCAATGATGTGGCAGAAGCCATGGCGACTGTTAATCAGAACATGTCTTACTTGGACGACTCAGCCCTTCAGAGATGTACGGAGTATGCTTACACTCTATCGGATACATTTGGAGTAGACGTGGCAGAAAGTACAAGGGCGGCTGATTCACTCATAAAGAACTACGGTGTATCGGCAAGAGAGGCATTTAACCTTATGACACAGGGAATGCAGTCGGGTCTTAATTTTTCGGATGAACTTTTTGATAATATTGACGAATACTCTGTACAGTTCAAGAAGCTGGGACTGGATGCAGAAGATATGTTCTCTGTATTTGCAAACGGTGCACAGAATGGAGCTTTTAACTTGGACAAGATCGGAGATGCCGTAAAAGAATTCTCGATCAGGGCGATAGATGGATCAGACACAACAAAACAGGGATTCGAGGCCCTTGGAATGAATGCAGATGAAATGGCACAGAAGTTTGGGGCCGGAGGGAAAACTGCAAAAGAAGCATTCAATGAAGTAATAGAAGGGCTTGCTTCTATGGACGATCCGGTAGCACAGAGTGCGGCCGGAGTAAACCTATTCGGAACCATGTGGGAAGATTTGGGACCTCAGGTTATAACATCCATGTCAACGGCGAGTGATGCTATAGATAAAAGCAGAGAATCTGTCGAAGGACTGGTGAATGTAAAATACGACACTTTATCAGGAGCTTTAGGAGGACTCTGGAGAACCATACAGGTGGATGTACTGCAACCAATTGGAAATCAATTAATTCCGTATGTTACGAAAGGAATCAGTGCTATACAGAAATTTACGGACAAATGGAATAAACTGGGGCCGACTACTCAGAAGACAGTCGTGAAATTTGCGGCAGTGGCAGCGTCAGTAGGACCTGTTTTAATGGGGTTTGGAAAAATTTCTACCGGAATAAGCACGATGATCTCAAACTTTGGAAAAGTAGGCGGTGCAATCACGAGACTGACAGGTGCTTCAGGATTCTCGGGAATTGCAAAGATTATGACCGGCCCATTTGGAATTGCAGCAGCGGCAGTGGCAGTAGCAGCAATCCTGATTTATAAAAACTGGGACAGAATTGCACCGATCTTGCAGAAGATCGGACAAAGATTTGCGGATTTCTGGAAAACAGTACAGCCACAGTTGGAACCGTTTATTAATCTTGTAAAAGAAGTAGCGTCTTACTTGAAAGAGACGTTGGAACCTGTTTTCAAAATAGTGTGGAAAGCAGCAGGAGATTATGTTGTAAAATTCTTTGATGATGTAAGTGTCATAATCGATGGAGTGCTTGGAGTGTTCGAGGGAGTTATCACATTCCTGACAGGCGTGTTCCAGGGAAACTGGGAAAAAGCATGGAATGGAATCGTTCAGGCAGTAGGTAGCATTTTCGGAACACTGGAATCACTTGTAAAGACACCACTTAATGCGGTAATCAACCTTGTGAATAAAGCAATTGGAGCGATTAATAAAATAAGTGTTGACCTACCCAGTGCTGTTGGCGGAGGGCATATCGGATTCAATATCCCAACGATTCCGACTTTGGCGAAAGGTACTGATTACTGGCAGGGCGGAATCGTGCAGATCAGCGAAAAGGGTGGAGAAATTGTTGATCTTCCATCCGGAAGTAGAGTATATCCGCATGATGAATCTGTGCGTATGGCACGCCAGGATGGAAGGAGGAACTATTCTGTTGCAATTGCAAAACTGGCAGATAGCATCGTGGTGAGAGAAGAGGCGGATATTGACAAGATTGCCGAGGCGATTGTAAAGAGGATTGAACAGGCAATTGATAATATGCCGCAGACAGCATAGGAGGAGATATGGAATACTGGTTAAAGAATAAAGACAAATCAATACAACTTCCTATAAGACCGGCATCATTCAACGTGACCTTTGAAAATACACATCAGACTGTTAATGTGCAAACAAGAGGGGATGTAACAATACTTGGGAAAAAAGGACTTAAAGCGTATACGATAGAGTCTTTTTTTCCGGCACAGGACTACCCTTTTGCAGACTATGCAAAAGACAGAAATCCTTGGGAGTATGTAAAGGAAATCCTCGGATGGCAGGAAACCCCTATTCAATACATTATTACAAAAACAAAGATTAATAAAAATGTAATAATAACATCTTTTCAGTTCGGGGAAGACGACGGAACGGGCGATATAACATATTCAATCACTATGAAAGATTATCGTCCGCCAAAATACACGAAACCGTTGAAGGCAGTCCTGGAACCTGTAAAAACGGAGAAAAAGAAGCCAGAAAAGGAGAACAACCGCTCAGACAATAAACCAAAGAGAAAAATTCATACAGTAAAAGGAAATGACACCCTCAGGAGTATCGCAAAAAAATATTACGGTTCAGGTTCATACGCGAACAAAATCTACAATGCAAACAAGACTGTCATAGAAAAAGCCGCAAAAAAGCATGGACGTGTAAGCAGCGCACATAATGGTGTAAATGGCTGGTATATATATGACGGGACAAAGCTGGTGATACCATGAAAATAATGTGGAATGATGCGAAAATAACCGGTTATGTAACGAGCGTGACTTGGGCTGGGAGTGCTAAACAGGCAGCCAGAACAGTCGCGTTTAGTGTTGCATACAGCCCAAATGATAAGAATGTCAAGACTCTTGGCATAAAATTAGGAGACAAAATTGTATTCTACCCAGGATATCCGGATGATAAAAAAACGAAATTTGTCGGAATTATTACCCAAAGAGAAAGAAAATCTGAAATGGGTGAGCTACAGTATACAGCAACTGACGGCATGATGCATCTCTTACGATCTAGCGGTACATACCGTTTTGCAAATAAAACCCCTGAAAAAATCGCACAGATGGTCTGCAGAGACGTAAAAGTAAAGACCGGATCCATTGCAAAAACTAAGATGCCTATTGCGAAAATATTCTTTCAGGAACGCCCGTATTATGAAATTATCATGGCTGCATACACAAAAGCATACCGAAAAAACAAGAAAAAATACATCGCACAAATGAACGGAGATAAGCTGGAGGTCATACAGAAAGGGAAAGTTATCCCCAATTTCCACATACGGCAGGGGGAAAGAATTACAGAGTCCTCATATACAGAAGATTTAGACAGCATGGTAAATCGCGTATATATCTATGACTCAAACAATAATAAAATTGGAAGTGTGAGTAACTCAAACTGGATAAAGAAATACGGCATATTTCAAAATGCGATATCCGTAGATAGCGGAAACGGGAAAACGGAAGCTAAGGCAGAACTGCAAGGCATAAATAAAACCGCAAATTTAACTATGATTGGGGACTGCAGATGCGTTTCTGGATTAGGTGTGATTATAGAGGACTCCAGGACCGGACTGAAGGGAAAATTTTGGATAGAAAATGACAGCCATGAATGGAACGGTGGAGTTTATACGACAACTTTGGAACTTGCGTTCAAAAACATTATGGATATTCAGGAGGAAGACGAGGAACAGATTGCGAATTCTGCAGGCGGCAGCAGTACAACGACCAGCAATGCACTGGATGATGTACTGAATCAGGCACGAGCATGGATCGGAATATCAGGAAGCACGAATGAAGCCACACAATACTACGGGTACAATGGAGTTGCATGGTGCTGCATCTTTCAATGGTCAATCTTCAATAAATCTGGACATGGAGACCTGTTTATGGGTGGAGGAAAGACTGCAAGCTGTTCTGAGGTGACACAATGGTACCAGGCAAGGGGAAAATTTGGAACAACGCCAAAAACTGGCGCACTGGTAGTGTACGGACCGGGTGGAGGAAGCCATATAGGCCTGGTGGAAAGTGTTTCCGGATCGGGAATCAACGATTATGTGTCTATTGAGGGAAATACAAGCGGTGCAACAGGCGGACTTGCAGCACGAAAGCAGTATGGAAACCGAAGAAGTGACGTATACGGATTTTGCTACATTGACTATCCTGTTACAACAATATCAGTTGGAAGCGGTGCGACTATATCTGGCACATCCAAACCGGTACCAGCGGGATTGCAACAATCCGGCATATGTCCATGGGATTATACAATATATCCATATTGGTATAGTCGATGGAATGGTGATTCTATGCAAAGAAGGGTTGCAGATATATGGAATGCGAAAGGACGAGCAAGCGATCATGGCATAGCGACTATAGATGGTTATTATCTTGTTGCTGTGGGATCATATTTTGGATCTTGTGGTGACCTTATAAGTTTTACTCTGGAAGGAGGAATAAAACTGAATTGCCTTGTTGCTGATGAAAAAAACGCAGGAGACAGCAGCGGTAGTGTTTATGGGCATTGGCAGGACTACCCGGCTTCTGGATGGTCGATTATAGAATGGGAGAGTATGGGCGGAAGCGATTACTCAAACTCGGGAGCACTGTTAAATGTAAGTCAGTGGCAGGGGAAAAAAGTAACTGCAGCTATTAATGGAGGAAGATATCAAGGTCTATAAATACATATGAACGGTTCGTAGAGCAAATGAGAAAAGCTGGAAAATTCTATAACCCTCCGGTACCTCAGCTTGGAGTTATGATGGAGTCGGGAAAGATTAGAGTAGACACGATGACGTTAAAAAAAGAAGATTATCTAATAGATTGCAATTTGCGTCTGGACCCGAACAAAAAAATATTCCTGCATGTTTCAGAACCTGAATCGGCAGAATATATGACAGACTCCGATCACAATGTTACTATGGAAGAATACAGAAAAAACATCTTAAAAGAAGGAGATATCGTTCTTCTCTTGAAACTGCATAAACATGAGAAATACATTTTGATTGCAAAGGTGGTGGAAGTAGAATGATGTTTCCGTTTGAAGAAACTGAAGAAGAAACTCAGGAAGAAAATTTATACATTCCCCGGGAATATGGAATTGATTTTGAGACAGGGCAACTTTCCGGAAAGATGGTCGAAGGGTACGAAGCACTCCTTGTGTGGGCATGGTTGGCGTTAAGAACACCACGTTATCGGTATTATATCTATTCGGAAGATTATGGACAGGAATATGAGGATCTTGTAGGAAAGAGTTATTCTGAAGAACTGACAGATTCCGAACTGGAGAGGATGACGGAAGAATGTCTGACAGAAAATCCGTATATAACCGGAATTGAGAATTTTTCATGCGTAAAACAGGAAGAAAAGATTACGCTGACGTTCAGACTTATAACAGAACTCGGAGACGGGGAGGTGAACACAGATGTTTGAAGAAATGACTTATGAAACAATAATGCGCTCAATGATGGAAGATATGCCGGATGATATCGACACATCGGAAGGCAGTCTGATATTTAATGCATGTGCAAAACAGGCGGTAAGACTTGAAGAAGCGTATTTGATACTTTCGGGAATTGAGAAAAACATGTATGCGGACACTGCGGACCTGGAACACCTTATCAGGAATGGAAATGACAGGGGGTGCTACATAAATCAAGCGACATATTCGGAAATTACCGCTCAATTTAATTGTGAGGTGCCATTAGGATCGAGATGGAATCTTGATGAATATAACTACACTGTTTTTAATGTGATAAATGATGCGGAACATATATACAGGCTTGGATGTGACGAACCAGGAGCAGAACCAAACCATATTACAGGGGAACTTGACCCTATTGAATATGTAGAAAATTTTGAGTGGGGTAGAAGTATCAAGTGTATTCTGGAAGGCACTGATCAGGAAGAAACAGAAAGCTATCGTGCAAGACTGTTAGCAACTTATAATTACCGAGGGTTCGCCGGAAACCGAGAATATTACAAGAGCCGTGTTAAAGAGCTGAGAGGTGTCTATGGATGCAAGCTGGAACGGGTGAAAACGCCATCTGACAGAATTGCGATAACTATTATTGGACAGGACTATAGAACGCCACCACAAGATGTTATTACTGCAACACAGACGGCAGTGGATCCGGTCGTAAACAGTGGAGAAGGAGAAGGATTTGCGCCCATCGGACATAGGGTGTCAATTGCTGGAGTAAAAGAAACAACCGTAAATATCACAACAACTATAACATGCGAATCCGGATACACTACAGAAGCTTTGACGAGCTATATTAATCAGGCTGTTGATGAATATCTGCTTAGTCTTCGAAAAGAATGGGAAGAAAACGACACGATTATTGTACGCATTTTGCAGATAGAAGCTGCGATTGTAAAAATTAAAGGAATAATAGATGTCACAGGAACACTGATTAATGGGACAGATGACAATCTGCAGATAACAGATAAATCAGTCCCGGTAAAAGGGGAGATTACATGCACATAAAAGTGGAATATCCGGAAGCTGTAATAAATATCCGGGAAATAAAAGCGTGCATCGACGCAGGAGACACGATTGGCGAAATTCTTGAAAGACATTTGGAAGAAATAGATCAGGATATCACAATTAAGACATCTGCAGAGTCAGGCATACAGCACAGAGAAAAGATCCTTGGAATCCAGCC
>ERZ836760.1574-NODE-1574-length-23492-cov-6.198660_pt1 | contig 23492 bp, 17 predicted proteins | sample MGYA00519941_ERZ836760 | MGnify/ENA primary metagenome ERZ836760 (study PRJEB31850, sample SAMEA3708807) | human gut metagenome | biome: human gut; feature: human-associated habitat; material: faeces | place: China | collected 2014 ... | reverse complement strand
ATGTTTTATTTTCTCCTCAAAAACTATAAAGTTACACATATTTCAAAAAATCTACAAAAACTTAATATTATACTTGAATTTATTTTATTTTTAGTATAAGATATTATTTATAATAATGAGATATACATAGGAGGATTAATAATGCCAAGAAAAACTAAAGAAACAGATGAAATAAAAAATAATATTACACTACATAATGCATCCAAAAAGACTAAAACTTCATCTAAAAATACTACAAAATCAAAGACAACTAGCTCTTCCACTTTAAAAAATAAAAATTTAAGTAATGATAAAAAAAAGAATACTGCTAACACTTTAAAAAATAAAAACACTAAATCTAAAAATATTAAAAATAAAACACTTACTTCTCCATCACTAAACTCTTATTCAACCCAAAATAAAACTGTCAATAATGTAAATTTAAAGAACTCTATTTCTAAAACTTCAAAAAATAAAAAAACAAACATTATAGAGTATTATGATTTACCTTACAGATATAATCAAACCGTTGTAAAAGTATTGGCACAAACTCCTAATAATCTATTTATTTATTGGGACATTTCTGATAAAGATAGAGATAATTATAAAAAGCAATATGGAGAAAACTTTTTTGAAAACACTAAACCTGTATTAATTGTTCACAATGATACTCTTAATTACACTTTTGAAGTTGATATAAATGACTTTGCAAATAGTTGGTATTTACATATAAATGATTCGAAATGTGATTATAGAATCGAATTAGGAAGACGCCCTATTACTAAATTAGAAAAAAATGAAAATACTGATTACATATATATTTCTAGTTCTAATGAAATAGAATCCCCAAATGACCATGTATTATTTAATAAAAATCAAAATATGGTTTATTTTAAAAATACTAAAACAGGTACTGTAACTAATAAAAAAATAAGTGCTAATATTTCATTTATGAGAAATATGGGAAAAATTTATAATATCTCTGATTTATATAAAGCAATTTACAAAGATGAAAATATTGAAGATATTTTTGATTTATCAAACCCTTCTTCTGGAAATCCCTCTTCTGGATTTTCTTCATCACAATTCAAATAATTTGAGACACTTGAGAATGTACTCAAATGTCTCTTTTATTGTTATATTGTGTTATAAAATCTTTCCATAATAGAATTATTAAAGTTAAATAAGGTTTTAAACCAAATCTTAATATAAAAATAAAGACACGATATTTAATACTTTAAAAGTAATGTTTTTAATCATATCGTTTCTTTTATATATAATATTTAAGCAAAGGAGAAATAATTAAATGCAAGAGAAAAAAGGTTATGTAAGTTTTGTACTTCATGCTCACCTTCCATTTATCCATCATCCAGAAAGTGATGATTATTTAGAGGAGTCTTGGTTGTATGAAGCTATTTCTGAAACATATATACCATTATTAACAAATTTTCAAAAATTAGTAGATGAAGGAGTTAATTTTAGAATAACAATGTCTATGACACCTCCCCTACTTTCTATGTTAGATAACAAATTATTGCAGAAAAAATATATCAATTACTTAAAAAAATTAATAGAATTATCAGAAAAAGAAATTAAAAGAACTGCTGGTGATGAGAGATTAAATAAACTTTCTCACTATTATTTTGATAGATATTCTAATGATCTCCATCTATTTAAAGATGTTTATAATTGTAATTTAATAAATGCTTTCAAACATTTTCAGGATATTGGAGTTTTAGAGATAATAACTTGTGGTGCTACTCATGGTTATTTTCCTATTTTATATGTAAATGAAAAAACAGTGAAAGCTCAAATTGCAGTTGGAGTGCAAACATATGAAAGATATTTTGGCAAAAAACCTAGAGGTATTTGGCTTCCTGAATGTGGATATGTACCTGAAGCAGATAAATATTTAAAAGAGTTTGGAATTGATTATATTATAACAGAATCTCATGGAATTTTATATGCTGACCCTACACCACTTTATGGAACTTTTGCACCTATCGTTTCACCTGAAGGAGTTATCGCTTTTGGTAGGGATATTGAATCTTCTAGACAAGTATGGAGCTCAATAAATGGTTACCCTGGTGATTTCAATTATCGTGAATTTTACCGTGATATAGGTTATGAAGCTGATTATGATTATATAAAACCATATATTGCACATAATGGGATTAGAGTTCATACTGGTATTAAATATTATAGAATTACTGGAAAAAGTGAATTTAAAGATTATTATAATGTCCAATGGGCTAAAGATTCTGCTGAGAAACAAGCTGGTCATTTCTTAGATTCTAGAAATTCTCAAATAGCCAATTTAGCTCAATATACAGAAAACCCACCTATTGTTTTATGTCCTTATGATGCTGAATTATATGGTCATTGGTGGTATGAAGGACCTTATTGGTTATATATTTTATTTAAGAAAATTTATTATGATGATTGCAATTTTGAATTAATAACACCTTCAGAATATATTGATAAATATCCAAACATGCAAGTTGCTTCTCCTTGTAGGTCAAGTTGGGGCGCAAATGGATATAGTGAAGTTTGGTTAAATCCTACAAATGACTATGCACATAGACATTTACATGTTGCAGGTGATAGAATGTGTGAATTAGCCCAAACTTTCCCAAATAGTAAAGGTTTAAGAAAAAAAGCTCTTAATCAATGTGCTAGAGAGTTATTACTTGCTCAAAGTAGTGATTGGTTATTTATTATTACAAATGGTACAATGGTTGATTATGCTAAAAAAAGAATTAAAGACCATATTGGTAGATTTACTAAATTATATAATCAAATTAAAGCTGATGAAATTGATGAAGAATTTTTAGATGATATTTCTGAGAAAGATTGTGTATTTCCTGACATTGATTATATGCTTTATTATTAATAACTTATAATTTGAAAACTAACAAGCTAATTGCTATAATTGGCTTGTTAGTTTTATATTATAACTTTGTTACTAACAATAAAATTTTAATTCTTCTTTTTATATTATAACTTGGCAATTCAAAAATTATTGTACCACCCATATGTTCTTTTAAAAGCAACTTTTATTTTTCTATGTGATTTTTTCTATTTATTCAGTATTTAAAACATCTAAATCACAAATTACATTTTTAATCATATTATAAGGTATAGATTTTTATTTTTTGTAGATACTAAATTTAATTAGAAAGGGGTAATTTTGAATATGAAATCTTTATGCATAAAAACAAACAATATAAAATTGCTAGAGTATCTACTAAATGAATTAAAATACAGTAACTTAAAAGAAGTTTGTTTCTCTACGAATAAATTCAAACATTACCATAATATTATTATTCATTATTTAGGAAATAATCCCAATGAGTTTTATTCTAAGTTGAGTAATATATTATCGTTTTTAGTTATTGATGAATTAGAAGATTCTATTTTAGAAAAAATTATTCTTCAAAATTACTTTTATTTTAATTATGATGAAAGAAAAGAAATATTAAATTATTACTATTCTATCTTATCAGATGATTATTATGAAAAATTTGAATCTAAGTTCTCTAGCTTATATAATAGTTTTTTAGAATATATATCTGAAAATAAATCTTTAGTTTTAAATGGCTTTTTAAATTTTAGAATACAAGGATATTACAAAATTTTAAATGAAATTATTAGTGAATCAGTAAATTTATATTTAATGGAAAAAGAATATAAAGAATTTATATCCTTATTAAGATTTTATATTAATTCTCAATCTAGTAATAGTAACATTGTTCATTTAATTTGCAATTCTAATGAAAATGTTTTAATTGATGAAAATAAAAATATTATAAATATATATGATGAAGTTTTTAATGCTAAATATTTAAGTGATATAACTTTTTCTTCTAATGATTATATTTTAAACACATTGCTTAATTTATTGCCTAAAAAAATATATATTCACTTATTAGATAATTCTATTAATGAATTTATCACTACTTTACAATTAGTATTTGAAAATAGAGTTGAATTATGTGTCGATTGTGATATTTGCAAGTTATATAAAAATAAAAATATGGAAAAAGGACTATCCTATAATATATAAATATTAGTACAGTCCTTTTATCCAAATTATTCAAACATTGTTTCTAAAGAACTAATTGCATCTTCAAGTCCTGGTAATAAAGACATTATTACATCTTCATTAACTTTTACTTTCCATTTTCCCTCTTGTTTTTCTAATTCTAATTCCCTCTTTTCTGTAACAGTTTGTATTGAATCGTTTTTTAGTTCTTCTAATAAATATTGTTCTTGTTTTTCTTCACTAATTGCTTCTCCAGCCATAGCCACTTTTACAACTTTTTTCATAAAATTTGTCATTATCGTTTTGAAATCTTTATTGGTAATTTCAACTTCTACTTTTGCTACATTATTTTCCTTGCTTAAGTTTACTATTTTCCATTCTAATTTATTAAAAAGTAATTGCTTTCCTTCTTTTTCTATTTCATTACCATCTGTTTCATTTATGTCGTCTAATTCCTCTAAATTAGTCACATATTTATTAACTGCTTGAAAATCCCCTGTTTTCAAAGAGTTAAATAATCCCTCAACAGTTTTTTCTGGTGAACTTGGTAATACTATAAAAGCCATAATTAATACTAATGCAATAACAAGTAAAGCAACACCTCCTACCCAATATCCTACTTTAGATTTTCCTTTTTGTTTTTTATCCTTGTTTGTTTTATTATTTTTTTCTGCTTTGTTGTCTTTTTTACTTGCTTCTTTTTCTTTCTTTGTCTCTGCTTTTATTGTTTCAGTAGATGCTTTTTTAAATTTAGGTTCATCAGTTGATTTTGCATCATTTGCTTTTTCTTTAACTGGTGCTTTTTCTTGTTTTTTTACTTCTTTGCTGTCTTTTTTACTTTCCTCTATTTTTGATTCTTTCTTTTCTACTTTTTCTTCTAATTTTTCCTTTTTTTCTTGATTTTCCATAAAAAAACCTCTTTTCTTTTCATTATTTTAGTAAATTATATCTTAAATATTTTTAAAATTCAACAGTTTTTTAATTTTTAGAACACATTTATTTAAATGGGTTTTTTACTTCTCCTGCCATAGACACCAAAAACCATAAAGCAAATATTAATAATAATCCTAAAAGTACTATAAGCCCCCAATATACTACTTGTATAGATATCCCTGTAAAATAGCATATCCACTTTATTAACCTCAGATTAATGAGATTATTTCCTTTTTTAAAACTATTATTTTTAGCATTTATAAATATTTCAGACGGTATTACATATATCTGCGCTAATTTATATATAGTTTCTGTATTGGGATATTCTAACCCCAGCTCCCACTTTTTTAATTCTTTCTCTTTTACTATCTTTCCTAGTTTATTTAGTTCTTGCATTAAATGTATGTATGTCCAATTTTTATCTTCTCTTAATTTAATTAATAATTCTTCAATAGTTAAATCCTCTAAACTATTTTTTCTATTTACTGTATTGTTTTCTGTATTTTTCTTTTGCTTTTTTTCTTCTTTCTTTATAAAAACACCCATAATATTAATTCCTTTTTCCATATTTTATAATAAAATTATATCAATATAAAAATGGTATTGCAATAAATTTATCACAATCTCAGGGAAATTTAATTATATTACAAAAACATTCTAATTACCATACTTTAATATTCAAGTATGACAATGATATTTTAATATAGGTTCTAGATATCTTCATTCCTTCTAGATTTTATCATATTTGCACTTAAAGTTTTTCTATTTACATTATTGTTTTCTATGAAAAATCATATTCCTATTGTAGAAAAAGAAATAGGGTTGCTGAACTACATTCAATATCTTCAAATAGTATAAAATGGGGAATTAGAAATTCAATAGAAACAATGAACCATAACACAACTAAACAGGAAATAAATAAGACTTTTAATATAAAATGACACCTAAATATTTTATTTCTTTGGTCATATCTTATTTTGATAAGTAAAAAACAGAAGATTATTCTTCTGCTTTTTACTTATACTATTTCATTATATTTTTTCAGAAAATATTCTTTGAATTTTTTCTTTATATTTTCTACACATTCATATTTGAATTTTCTAATATCTATATTATTATATTCTAAACCTTTTGTGCCATTATCTATAAACTGGCTATCAAAAACCGCTAATGATTTATCTATTATATTCTCTCCCAATAGTTGAATTTCGTTTAAATCATTTAATATAAAATCAAAATTTTTATTTTTTTCAAATTTATTTATTAAAATTTGAAAATCTTTTTCTGCTATTTCATATTCCTTCAATCTTATTTCTTTCTTTTTCTCATAATATGGTTGGCATACCCCCTGTCTGAATAAATTATAAATATTCTTTATTTTCTTTACATATTCCTTTAACCTTTTCAATAATTTATCATATAATATATATTCCATATCATAGTTATTTAAATTATATATTGCCAGTAATTTATATGTATTTTGTTTATTTTTTTTGGATAATCTTATTTTTTCCATTTTTTCCCTATTCTATAGTTACTACTCCTGTAACCAAATTTATCAAATTTTCATAGTTATCTACAACACCATATTTAACCAAACCATTGCTTATTGCTTTAAAATGTTTTCTAGCACAAGCAATTTTTCCTTGCTCTGCACCTTTTAGTTGTGCTGATTGCATACTCCCTTTAGTTTCAGCGATAAAATAAATATATTTTATGTCTTTATTGTCAAATACTAGTGCCCAGTCAGGATTATAATTTCCAAAAGGAGTTCTTATTTTAAAGCCATTTGGAAGTTTTGCATATATTGTAACTTCCCCTTGTTCTAATTTTTTAGCAAATTCCATTTCTACTGTAGAATCTGTTACTACATAGTCATAAATATGTTTTTTAACTTCAAGTGCATTTATTCCTAATTTTCCTGTTAGATTATTTTCTGTAAATATTTCATTACTGAATTTATCTTCTGTTTTATTGTACGTAATTCCATCAATTATTGTTGTTGCTTTTTCATCATTTATTAAATTTGATGCTTTTCTTATAAATTCTTCAGGATTATACTTAAATTGTTCAAATACATCTTGTCTTATATTTTTCAATATTTCAATAATTGTATGTCTTGTTAAACCTGTATCTGTCGCTATACTACCTATTAAGTCGTATTTTGTAGTTACTGGTGTAAAATTATCATATACTTCATTTCTAACTTTTCCAACTACCATAGAGTCTTCATCTTTTAGTTGGCTTACACTCATTGTATTTCTTTGTTCTCCCTCAGTTATTCTAACTCTCATTTTGCTTATAATTAGTTTATCGTTTAATGCTTTTATTGCTTTTTCTATAAGTTCGTTAGAATCAAAATCAACCTCATATATAGATTTTACATTTATTTTATTCCATAAATCTTGAAATTCCTTTTTATAGAAATTATCATTTAATTTTAGATTACTAATATTGTCTTTATTAGCATTACCTATTTCAATTTTTGTTTCTGTGAATAGTGATGTTATAAGTTTTGTATATTCTTCTACATGGTCTTTCATTACTTCTGGAATACTAATTGTATTATTTGCAATATCTTCTTTTAATTTATGTGTAATGTTATCATTTTCATCAATATAATCATTTTTCATAAAATCTCTATAAATTTTATTTACTACTGTTTCATCTATAGGTAACGATTTTCCATCTTTATTTACTAATTCTCTATCAATAAATATTTTTTGTTCAAATTTATCATAAGATTTTCTTGATAAGTTTGCTGATATTTCACTTTGCAATGCTTTTGCAAATGAATCATAACTTTCACTTGCTATAACTGTAAGATTATTGATATTAAAGAAGTCATCTTCAAGTTCTCTATAATCCATTCTATCTCCATTGCTATTAACACAAATACGAAGCCCTCTACCTATTTCTTGTCTTTTACTTATTTCAGAGTTACTTTTCTTTAAAGTACATATTTGGAAAATGTTTGGATTATCCCAACCTTCTCTTAATGCTGAATGAGAAAATATAAATCTTACAGGTTCTGATAAAGATAGTAGTCTCTCTTTATCTTTCATAATTAAATCATAGGCATCTTCATCTGAACTTGTTCCTTCTTTTTTATCATCAATTTTTGAATCAATAAATATTTGTTCATCTTCAGATAAACCTTTTGATGCTTTTTTATCTATTGAAAAATATCCACTATGTATTTTCTTTCCATTTAATGAATCTAAATATTTTTTATAATCTTCATCTATGAAATTATAAAATTCATTATATATGTTATTATATTCTTCCTCGAATATTTTTGCATATTTTCCATTATGTGCTTTCTTATTTTCATCATATATTTTATATTTTGCAACTTCGTCTATAAAGAATAAAGATAATACTTTTATGCCTTTTTTATAATATTCTCTTTCTTTTTCAAAATGTGATTTTATGGTTTCTCTTATTTGAATTCTAGTCATATAATCTTCTTCTTCATCTCCTATTATTTGACCAGTTGTGATTTCTTTTCCATTTGTAAATTTTACAATATCATAAGACATATTTTGAGCATTTATTTCACTTATTACGTAGCCTCTATATTCCTCTAATCCACCTGATAATTCAAATAAATTTGCTCCTGCACTAAACTTTTTAGTTTTCTTTGCTACTCCTGTAGATGATTTTGTTTCTATTTCAATATATGCAACAGGATCAGACTTACTTATTTCTACCCTATCTAAATATAAGTATGTATCTTCTGATTTATTATGTAATAATTCTATTCCTTTTACATTTATTTTCTTAACAAGTTTTTGATTATAAGCATCTACAGCATCAAGTCTATATACCATATTATATTTGAATTTTTCTTTGTGAGTAGCCGAATAACGAATTATAAATAAAGGATTAAACTCTTTAAGCATTTCTTCTGTTTTTCCCATCTTTTGTGGTTCGTCTATAATAAGTATAGGATTTGTTGCTTTTAACACATCTATAGGTTTTCTTGATTGTAGTTCGTCAAGTTCTTCGTATATTCTTCTATTATTTTTGGATTTTGTGTTAAATGCTTGATAATTCATTATCATAACTTGTATGCTATTATCTTCAGCAAAATTATTTATATTTGCTATATTTGAAGAATTATTTGAATTATATACAAAAAATCTTATTTTCTTTTTGTATAATTCCTGAAAATGTTCCTCTGTTATTTGAAAAGATTTTAGTACACCCTCTCTAATTGCAATGCTTGGAACAATAACAATAAATTTACTCCATCCATAAGCTTTATTCAACTCATACATTGTTTTTATATATGTATATGTTTTTCCAGTACCTGTTTCCATTTCAACAGAATAGTTTTCATAACCTTGATTATCTGTATAATCTAGATTATTCTGTTTTTGTACTGCTCTTATATTTTTTCTTAATTCTTCTGTTGTAAGCATTATTTTATTGTTTCCGAAAGAGATAATATCTTCATTATTGTTCATATAAAAATCTCTATCAGTGGCATCTCTTAAATCTACTTTAATTTTTCTTCTACCAATTAAATCATGCCTTGTACCTTTAGGTTGTCCTTCAAAACATTTTACAATACATAAAGAAGCATCTTCTTGATATTGTTGCTTTTTAAATTTTAATTTCATTTCTTATCGCTCCCTAAATTATATTTATTTCTGTATCATTTGATAGTTTTTTTATTCTTTCAAAAACATTTATTTTATCACTATCAGTTTTAAATGAGCTTTCTTTAAATACTATTTTTAAAGGATTACATTTACAAATTTCATCTACTATGTTTATATCTATAGTATCATCAAAACATGCGACAAGTGAATTATTTTCTACAAAATAAACATTATTATTAAATATTTTTCTTTCTTCTATTGATAAATCCAATGTTAATCCTAAATCTAATATAACTTGTGTCAACAAATCTTCTGATGTTCTATCTTCTTTGATATTTGACTCAAACATATTTAATTGTGATTGTTGCAAATCTGTTGGTGCATAATAAACATCTTTCATATTAGAAGAATCTACTTTATATACTCTAAAGCCATAATCTATGTTAGCATTTGTTTCTTCTTTTATTTTTATTCCTGCTCTTCTTATTCTTTCTTCTCCTAAATCGCAAATAGTATCAAATTCTTCTGTAGATATTTTCTCTGGTATTTGCACTAATATAAATTTATTTTTTTTATTATCATATGCATTTAATCTTAATACGGCTTCAGCAGTGCTTGCACTTCCACTAAAAAAATCCATAATGTAATCATCATTATTTACAAATAAACGAAGTAGTATATTTAAAAGAAGTTGTGGTTTTTTTCCATTTGGAAAATCTACTCCACCTTCTGAGAATAAAGCTGCAGTACTTATATTATTCCAAAAATCGCATATTAAAGTTCCCATATCATTTACAATTTTTCCATCTTTTGAAATACATTTTTGCATTACATTTGATAAAAAAGCCATTCTTCTTCCTTTATAACAATATTGTTTTTCGCCGTTTTCTCCATTATATTCAAATATTTTCTCCCAGTTATCTTTTGATAATTTTAATATATCATTTGGAATAGATGTATTCCTACCTCTTTGCCATATTTTATCTGCATTTTCAAAATAAAATTTTTTAAATTTTTCATTACTTAAATCAAATTCATCAATACCTATTTTATCTTTAATATAATCTTTTAGTTTATAAACTTTCCAATTATCAACATTATTTCCATTTTTCTCTAAAAACCATTCATAATATGAATCCCATTGTTCTTTTTGCGTATATTGTGGATTTATTACCACTTTATCTTTATTTTTACAATATAATAATAAATATTCTTTCGTTTTTAGTATTTTTTTATCTCTATGTGATAATTTCACTCCACTTGCAGTACTCATTTTAATTGCAATATTATTAATAAAACTTTCTTCTCCGAAAATCTCATCACATATTTTTTTCAAATTATATAATTCATTATCATCTATTGATATGGCTAAAACACCATCTTCTTTTAATAAATTTCTTGCAAGCTTTATTCTTTGATACATCATAGAAAGCCAATTACTGTGAAACTTTCCATTAGAATCATTATTTGTTATAAGTCTATTATTATATTCGTCAATTTGACCTGATTCTTTTAATTCATCATTATTTATAAATTTATCTCTATAAATAAAATCATTACCTGTATTATATGGAGGATCTATATATATGCATTTGATTTTATTAAGATATGAATCTTGTAAAATTTTTAATACTTCTAAATTGTCTCCCTCAATATAAATATTTTCTGTATTATCAAATTCAACAGATTTTTCTTTAACTGGTCTTAGTGTTTTATTACAAGGAGTATTAGCATTTATTATTGCATCTTTTTTTCCAGCCCAAGTTAATTGATATCTTTCTTTTCCATCTTCAATTATATCTTTTGATAATTCTTGTTTAAGCTTATCAAAATCTATTTTTCCTTCGCTTATACAATCAGGAAATAATTCGGATATTTTACTAATATTATCTTCTACAATATCTTTTGATTTCATATCCAATTTATGTATTTCTTCATTATTCATTATTACTAAATTCCTCCTTTTGTTTTTTCAATTTCAATATATTCTTATTTAGCTCTACTTTTTTATTAAATTGTTTTTCTGCCTTCATTTTGCTTTCTAGTCGTTTTATGTCTTTTTGTATTTCCTTTAATCTCTTACTTTTTTCCAATTCTTCATTTATATTACTATTTTGCTCTGAAATATTTGTTATACTTCTTATGATATTTTCATATACTATATTCAAATCAATTCCATTAAAGGCAAAATCTATTTTTTTATTCCAGTTTGTAAAGTAAATATCATCATTATATTTTATTGCATATTGTATTTCATCTTTATATTTTATCTCAAACAAAATCTGATAAGGTATATTCTTTGTAATCACTTTAATTATATTTTGGCAATTTACTTTCTCTTTCAATGTAAGTTCAAATATTTCTATTTCCTCAACATTTTCTGTTTTTGATATATTCAATGTATCTTCTGATATTTTATATTTCCAATATATTTTATCAATTTTATCAACAAATTCTTGTTTTAAATTTGAAGATAAACTAACCTTTTCATAAAATATTTTCTTTGGTATAAATTTATCTACTATACATTCTTTAGGAAGTTCTATCATTATACAATTGCTACAAATGCTATAAGTTCAAAATCATCAAGTCCTGATATATCATTTTTTAGCATTGTAGTTCCTCCTTTCCTAAATAAACTATCAATATCACTTTCTTCTTTTACATTTATAATTGATGTAATGCTTTTATTAAGCAAATCTGAATATTTACTCATATCATTTCCATCGTTAGTTATTTCATTGAATTTTGTGTATGCTTCTTTAATTGGCTCTTTTTTTCCTTTTGATACATATCTTATTAAATCTAATGTATTTTTCACATTTAAGTGATTAGATAGTATTTCTCCATTTTCTTTTATATATACTATATAAAATGGATGTAACTGATTTGTACTTTCAATATTTACATTAGCATTTATGTTTTTCAATATGAATATTGTTCCCTTTTCTACTCCGTTTTGTTCATCAGATAATACAACTGAGTGCATTCCATTTGAAACATAGTCTAAATTTCCATTATGATTTATATATTCAACTAAATCCATTCTATAGTCATTTAATCCTAAATCAGTAATCGAAACACCTGTGTTCATATCTTCAAGGTCAACAACTTCTTCTTTTAGTTTTTGTAATTGTGCTTTTCTGTATTCCATATCACTGGATTGATTTGTTAAAACATTATCTTCTCCTGTAGCAGAAATATCTAGCATATACATTCTACTTTCTACTCTATTTTTTAAGTTAATATAATCGTCCAAATTCATATTTGGCCAGAAATTAACTAATTGTATCTTTGAGTTTTTAGAACCAATTCTGTCTATTCTTCCAAATCTCTGTATTATTCTTACAGGATTCCAATGTATATCATAATTTACTAAATAATCACAATCTTGCAAGTTTTGACCTTCACTTATACAGTCAGTTGCAATTAATATATCAATTTCCTTGTCTTTTTTTCCCTCTAGTATATCTCTATTTTTTGAAATAGGAGAAAAATTGATTAGTAGATTATTATAATCTTTATCAATATTCATTGTGCATTTATTAGCACCACCACCTGTTACAAGTGCTGTATCTAAACCATATTCTAATTTTATAACCTTGCTTACATTCTCATAAAGATAATTAGCAGTATCTGCAAAAGCACTAAAAACTATTACCTTTTTATTTCCAGCATTTATTGGATTTTCAATTTTATTTCTTATCAAATTTATTAGTTCTGTAAGTTTCAAATCATTATTGGGTTGTATTTTTTGAAATTCTTTCAATAAATCAGATAGTATAAATTGATCATACATTAGGTCTTCTTTCCAACCTATTGTATTCATATCTTTTAGATTGATTTTTACCTTTCCACCAATTAAGAAATCATTATCCATTAAATCTAGTATGTCTTCATCTTCTTCATAATCCTTTACACTCATATCATCAAAAGTTGTATCAGTTCCATTTGTTTCAAAATTTTTTATTGCATCTATTGTAAAGTTTATTTGATTTAGAATTTTACCAATTGTTAGTCTAAATGAATCAACAGAACTTTCTAATCGTTTTAATAGATTTATTCTCATTAGTTTTTGTAAGCTTTTCTCTCTATCTGATTGTTTTAGTTTTGATGCTCCTCCTCTTACTTTTGTATCATATAAATCTTCATATTTTGTAACACAGTTAGGCAATATATAATCAAATGGTGTGTATACACACATACTTAATTTTGTTAAAGAATCATATATTTCTTTGATTGAATAAAAATTATCTATATTAGTTATTTCACTTGTTATGCTTATTGGTTTTAATCTTGTAGGAAATTTACCAATTTTATTCATATCATAATATTTCTCAATATGTTTTCTACTTCTTGCTATTGTTACACTATCTAATAATTTGAAGAAATCAAAATCTTCATTTAATCTTCTTAATAGTGATTGTGAATCTCTTTCTTCTATAGGAAGTTTTGACCATTCATTAAAAATAGTTTGAGCATTTTTTAAAATAGTATCTATTGATTTAGTCTTGCTAATATTTTCATCTATCTTATCAGTATTGCCTTCATAAGCTAATGCTAGTTGATTTTTTAAATCTGTAAATCTATTATTTACTGGTGTTGCTGATAGCATCAATACTTTTGTTTTAACTCCTGCTTTCATTACATCATTTAATAATCTTGTATATCTCGTTTCTCTATCATTTCTTGCACTATTATTTCTAAAATTGTGAGACTCATCTATAACAACAAGATCAAAGTTTCCCCAATTTATTCTTGATAAATCAATATTTCCTGACATTCCTTTTTTTCTTGATAAATCTGTATGATATAATACTCTATAATTAAATCTATCTTTAGCAAGGATATTGTCTTTATATTCGTTATTATAAGTATTCCAGTTATTTGCTAACTTCTTAGGGCATAAAACTAAAACACTTTTATTTCTTTCTTGATAATATTTTATAACTGCAAGTGCTGTAAATGTTTTTCCTAGTCCTACACTATCTGCTAAAATACAACCATTATATTTTTCAAGTTTATTTATAATTCCTAATACGGCATCTTTTTGAAAATCATATAACTTATTCCATATTACAGACTCTTTAAATCCAGTTTTTTCATTTGCTAATTCATCTTCTGAAACATCTAGCAAGAACTCATTGAAAATATTATACAAGATAACATAGTAAATAAATTCAGGAGAATTTTCTTTATATAAATCTGAAATAAAATCAATTACATCATCTGTAACATCTTTTAAAACACTTTTATTATTCCAAAGTTCCATAAATGATTGTAAATAATACTTTGTCATTTCATAATTATCATCTATTTTTGTTACAGGATTAAATACAGTATTATCTTTTTGATACCCTAATCCTGCTGATGAAAATTCGTCTACATTCAAATATGTAATTTTATCATTTATATTCATAAACTTTTGAATTGGATTATTATTGACATTACTTTTGAATTTTGCTTTATTTTTTATCCATTCTGCACATTCTCTTGCTATTGCTTTTCCATTCAATTTATTTTTTAGTTTTATTTCAAATTCAGATCCACTAATGCTTTTTTCTCTTTTAAAATTGTCTAATTCAAATATTCTCTCCGTTTTAGCATCTTTCTTTTCTTTTATAAATGTTGGATTAGTGAATATAAAATCTAATTCTTTAACATTTTTTAGTTCTTTTTTTAATTCATAAAAACCATACATAGAAAATACTGCTGATGCTACAAAGCAACTATCGTTTGTCTTTATTTCTTCTTTTAAATCATTTCCAAATTTATTTACTCTATTATCTATTACTTTCATACCACAACTCACTTCAATATTTCTTATATTAACTCTATTTTATTTTATATCACAAATTCTCTCTTTTCTCAATATTTTCCATAAAAAAACAAAATATATCTTATTATAAAAAACGAATACCCAACATACATTGGATATTCGCAGTTTTCTACTTTTATAATTTATATTCATATATTTCCTATTATTACATTATATTAAACTCTCTTTTTATTGCCTCTTTCAAGTTATTTAGTTTTTCTTTTATACTATTATCATCAATAGTAAAACATATACAAGCATTAGCATTTTCTGATATTTTGTGAAATTCATCTACATTCATATCTTCACTTTTACCATTATATCTTATGAAACTTATCGCTGAACGATTATTAAGTTTTTGATTTTTACTACACATTTTATGTATTATACATTCTTTATTTAATTCTTTTAATAAATCTTGTATTATCTCAATTTCCTCATCTGAACAATTATATACAACAACATCTGTTTTTTCTTTATCTTCAACTAAATATTTATCATATTCATTTATTTCTAAATATTTATTCATATAATCTTCAATTTTTTCAAAATTATCTAAAAAATCATCTCCAACACAGATGTCTATATAAGCATTTCTATCCTCAAGTACTTTGCTATCTTCTTCATCATCAAAAGATGGGTTTACAAAAGCTACTAATGAAATAGGTGCCCTCTTTCCGTTTTCATCGAATAGCTGATGAAGTTCACATTCTCTATCCATTTTATTAAACATTTGTTTAATTTTTTCTTGTCCCTTTTCATTGATGTTATATATATTTACATCAACAACTTTTAAATTTTCCATTTTATTTCCTCCTTTTTTATTTCTAGATATATTTTATATATTTTTTTATATTTGTTCAAGTAGTTCTCTACATAACATCAAAGATTTTTCTTTTAATTTTTTAGATTCATATTCAAATATAAATTTTATCATAAAAAAAGTATTGCAATAAATTTATCACAATACCTTAAATAATTATACTGATTGATTAATTCCAGTAGCTACAATTTTAGTCATATTTTCTATTAGCTCATCTATTTCTTTTGGAGTTACAATTAAATTATATTCCTTAGGAATCAAAGCTTCTTTTATTTCTTCATAATTATCCTCTTCTTTTAACCTATTTAAGTAATCATTAGACTTTGCTTCCTCTTGAAGTTTTTCAATAAATAAGTCCAAACTATCATTTACCAATACTGCTGTTTCCACTACTGTTGGTATTCCTATCGCTACAACTGGTATTCCTAAACTATTTTTACTTATTTCACTTCTTGTATTTCCAACTCCTGCTCCTGGAACTATTCCTGTATCAGATATTTGAACTGTGCTACTTATTCTTTCAATGCTTCTAGAAGCTAAAGCATCTATTACAATCAATAATTTAGGATTAATATTATCTACTATACCTTTTAATATTTCAACTGTTTCTATTCCTGTTGTTCCTAATACCCCTGGTGATATGGCACTAACCATTCTTGTTCCCTCTTCTACATATTGTGGTAAATAATTTATTATATGCCTTGTAACTTCGATATCATTAATTACTTTTGGACCTAAACTATCAGGTGTAACATATATATTTCCTAATCCTACTACTAAAATCTCTCCTTGCTTATCTATATGATTGTCTATAATTTTTCCTAATTCTCTTGAAACAACTGTCGCTGCCTTTTCTAATTCTTCCTCTTGTGCTATTTTTAATCCTCTTATATCAACTGTAACATAGCTTCCTACTGGCTTTCCTATTGCTTTTTCGCCTTCTTCATTTGTTATTTTTACTCTTTCTACTCTTAAATTCTCATCTATTTCTTCCTGCTCACTTTCAACTCCGTTAATTTGTCCTTCCACATTGTTTGCTTTTTGATATATGTCTCTTCTTTCAGATGCTAAGTCTGTTCTAAAATTATACATTACCAATACCTCCAATAGTATTAGTTTTTATTTTATAAGAGTTTTTATTCATAAATTCAATAAATTTTCAATTTTACTTCTTATTCAAGATGTTTCGCTAAAAACTTTCCTGTATAACTTCTTTCATTCTTACAAATTTGTTCAGGAGTTCCTACTGCTATTATTTCTCCACCATTTTCTCCGCCTTCTGGTCCTAAATCTATTATATGATCACAAGTTTTTATTAGGTCTAAATTATGTTCTATAACAATAATTGTATTTCCTGTATCAACTAATCTTTGTAATATTTCTACTAATTTATGCACATCTGCTATATGAAGTCCAGTAGTTGGTTCGTCTAATATATATAAAGTTTTTCCTGTTGCTCTTTTTGATAATTCTGTTGCAAGTTTAACTCTTTGTGCTTCTCCTCCTGATAAAGTTGTTGATGGTTGTCCTAATTTTATATAGCTTAATCCTACATCATATAAAGTTTGAAGTTTTTGTTTTATTTTTGGTATTTTATCAAAGAATTCTAAAGCCTCTTCTACTGTCATATCTAATACGTCTGCTATTGTTTTTCCTTTATATTTTACTTCTAATGTCTCTCTATTGTATCTTTTTCCTTTACATACTTCACATGGTACATAAATGTCTGGTAAAAAGTGCATTTCTATTTTATGAACACCATCACCATTACAGCTTTCGCACCTTCCTCCTGGTACATTAAAACTAAATCTCCCTTTTTGATATCCTCTTAATTTTGCTTCTTCTGTTGCTGCAAATATATCTCTTATTAAATCAAAAACTCCTGTATAAGTTGCTGGGTTTGAACGAGGTGTTCTTCCTATTGGTGATTGGTCTATATTTATAATTTTGTCTACTTGATTTATTCCTTTTATACCTTTACATTTTCCTGGTTTTTCATTAGATCCATTTAATTCTTTTGCAATAGACTTATATAAAACTTCATTTACTAATGTTGATTTTCCTGAACCAGATACTCCTGTTACACAGTTAAATACTCCTAGTGGAAATTTTACACTTACATTTTTCAAGTTATTTTCTATTGCACCTTGTACTTCAATTACTTTTGATTTTAATGCTTTTCTTCTTTTTTTAGGTACTGGTATTTTTAGTCTTCCACTTAAGTATTTTCCAGTTATAGATTTTTCTACATTTTTTATTTCTTCTGCTGTTCCTTGAGCCATAACTTGTCCGCCATGTGTACCTGCTCCTGGTCCTATATCAATTACTTGATCTGCTGCATACATAGTATCTTCGTCATGTTCTACTACTATTAATGTATTTCCTAAATCTCTTAATTTTTTTAGTGTTGCTAAGAGTCTATCATTATCTCGTTGATGTAATCCTATACTTGGCTCATCTAAAATATATAATACTCCTGTTAATCCTGAACCTATTTGCGTTGCTAATCTGATTCTTTGTGCTTCTCCTCCTGATAAAGTTCCTGCACTTCTTGATAATGTTAAATATTCTAATCCTACATCTATTAAAAATTGTAGTCTTTGATGAATTTCTTTTAGTATCAAATCTGAAATCATCGCTTCTGTTTTATTTAATGTTAAATTATCTAAATAATCTTTGATTCTTCCTATTGACATTTCTGTTAATTCATTAATATTTTTATCGCCTATTTTTATTGATAAAATCTCTGGTTTTAATCTTGCTCCATTACACTCATTACAAGGTGAATTACTCATATACATTTCGTAAAAATCTCTCATTCCTTGTGATTTAGTTTCATTATGTCGTCTGTCTAATGTTGGTATTACTCCTTCAAATGGTGCTTTAAATTTTCTTATTCCTGCTGGTGATTGATACTCAAAATCTATTTCTTCATTTCCTGTACCGTATAATATTTTTTCTAAGAAATCTCTTGGTAGGTCTTTAATTTTTTTATTTTTTATTTCTACTCCATAATGCCTTCCTATACTTTCAAAATACATTTTAGCCATAGTATCTCCTTTTTTCATTGTACTAGAGCCAAATGCTTTTACTCCATCATATAAAGTTTTATTTTTGTCTGGAATAATCAAATCTTCATCCATTTTCATTAAATATCCTATACCTGTACATTTAGGACAAGCTCCCATAGGATTATTAAATGAAAACATTCTTGGTGTTAGTTCTGGAAAACTAAATCCACAATCAGGACAAGCATAATTACAGCTATATAATTTCTCTTTATCTCCTACTATATCTATTGTTACTAAATTATCTGCATGTTTTAAAGCAACTTCAACTGATTCTGTTAATCTACTAACTATATCTTCTTTTATTACTAATCTATCTACGATTAAATCAATATTATGTTTCTTTTTTCTATCAAGTTCTATATCATCTGATAATTCATATATTTCTCCATCTATTCTTACTCTAACAAATCCATCTTTTTGAAATTCTTCTAATTGCTTAGTATATTCACCTTTTCTACCTCTAACAACTGGTGCTAAAACTTGTATTCTTGTTCCCTCTTCTAGTTCCATAATATTGTCTACAATTTGGTCTATTGTTTGTTTTTCTATTCTTTTTCCACAGTTTGGACAATATGGTACTCCTATTCTTGCATATAAAAGACGGATATAATCATATATTTCTGTTACTGTTCCTACTGTTGAACGAGGATTCTTTGAAGTTGTTTTTTGGTCAATAGAAATTGCAGGTGATAAACCTTCTATACTTTCTACATCTGGTTTTTCCATTAGTCCTAAAAATTGTCTTGCATATGATGATAAACTTTCTACATATCTTCTTTGACCTTCTGCATATAATGTATCAAAAGCTAATGAAGATTTTCCTGAACCTGATAGACCTGTTATTACAACTAATTTGTCTCTTGGTATTTCTAAATTTATATTTTTTAAGTTATGTTCTTTTGCTCCTTTTATAACAATTTTGTCATTCATATAGAAATTCCTCCATTTTTACGTTCTTATTTTTTATTGAAAACTAAACTTAAAATTTTATTTTAATATATATACAATAAAAAACAATTCTTCATTCTTTTTATATTATTACCACATCATTTTTCATTATGTAATAAAACATCTTCATATAAAAGTGCAATGTATAAAAAACGAATAATTAAATGCGAGCTGATATTTATCTTTTATAGTAAATTAATCAACTCGCTTTTGTTTTTTATTGCTTATTTATTATCTTCTAATCTTTTTTCGTTTTCTAATATTGTCATTATAATTTGTACAGTTTTTTCTAAATCATTATTTACTAATACATAATCATATATATTAATTCTTGATTCTTCATAATCAAATCTATTTAATCTTAAGATTATTTCTTCTGGCTTTGGTTTGTCAATTCTGTTTTCTAATCTATGACGTAATTCTTCTTTTGGAACTCTTAAAAAGATTGTAACTACTTTTGTATCTTGTCCTAAAAGCTCTTTTAAATGTTCTGTTCCATTTACATCAATGTCTTTAACAATTATTTTTCCACTTGCTATTTTTTCATTTAATAATTTTCTTGAAGTTCCATAATAATTGTTATGATGCACATCATATTCATAAAATTCCTTATTTTCTATCATTTCTTCAAATTCTTCTTTTGTTACGAAATGATATGTTCCTCCTTCTACATCGCCTTCACGCATTGGTCTAGATGTATATGATGGAAGAGATTCTACATTTTCCATTCTTTTTATTAGTTCTTTTTTTATTGTGTCTTTTCCTGCTCCTGCAACTCCTGATAATATTACTAACATTTTTATTTACTCCTTTTGCTCTTTTTATCTTATCCTTATCAATTTTATTCTTTACTTTTTGGTTGTATTGATTTTATTTTTTATATTTTTAGTTTATCTCTATTTTTTGTTTTTCCTCTAATTATCTTAATTTTACTCTTCGTTTTCTTCTGTAATTTCTTCTGTTTCTTCCTCTTCTACTATTTCATTTTCTCTTTCAATTTCAACTTTTCCTTCTGCTATTTCATTAGCAGCTAATGTAACTGGTGATTCTTCCTTTACTTTTGTCATAGGTTCATCTCCTGCTGCTATTTGTCTTGCTCTTCTAGATGTTGCTATAACTAATTCATATCTATTATTTGCTTTTGTAAGTAATTCTGTAACACTTGGTTTTACTATCATAATTTAATTCCTCCTAAATTTTATTATCATCTTGTGATATATTTTTATCTATTCTTCCACCAACAGTTTCTGGTTGAACTGCTGATAATATAATATGACCTGAATCCATTATTAAAACAGCTCTTGTTCTTCTCCCATAAGTAGCATCTACTGCTGTTTTATTGTCTTTTGCTTCTTGTACTAATCTTTTTATTGGTGCTGATTCTGGGCTAACTATTGCAACTATTCTTTCAGCTGAAACAATATTTCCAAATCCTATATTTACTAATTGCATATAATTCAATCCTTCCTATTCTATATTTTGAATCTGTTCTCTAATATCTTCTAAACCGTGTTTTTATATCTATTACTGCATTTGTTATCTCTAAATTATTCGCTTTTGAACCTATTGTATTTGTTTCTCTATTCATCTCTTGTATTAGAAAGTCCAATTTTTTTCCCATTGCTTCATTACTATTTAATATTTGCTTAAATTGAGCTATATGACTATCTAATCTTGTAACCTCTTCTTGAATTGAACATTTATCTGCATATATAACTGTTTCTTGTGCTAATCGATTTTTATCAATATCTTGGTCAGTTAACAATTCTTTTATTCTACCTTCTAATTTTACTACATATTCTTGAATAAGTCCAGTAGAAAGTTCAGATATTTCTTTTACCTTTTCATTTATTATATCTAGTCTTTCAATTAAATCTTTTTCTATTTTATTTCCTTCTGCTACCCTCATTGCTATTAAATTATCAACTGCATTTGTCATTACTTTTTCTAGTTCTTTTTCAATTATATCATCTTCTTGTGTATTTTGTATATTTAAAACTTCTGGTAATTTAGCTATTTCCATAACATTTATATCTGAGATAAGATTTTCACTTTCTGCTAAATCTTTTAATTCTTTTATATACATTTTAGCAATTTCTGTATTTATTTTTATGTTTTTTCCTTCTGTTGAGTTATTTATAAAATTTACATATACATCAAATTTTCCTCTTTTTACTTTTGAAGCTATTATTTTTTTCATTTTTTCTTCTAAATAACTTAGAGTTCTAGGTAATTTCATTGATATATCTAAATATCTGTGATTTACACTTTTTATTTCAACTTGATACTCTCTAGAATCTATTATTAGCGATTCTTTTCCATATCCTGTCATACTTTTAATCATTTTCTTCTACCTCTTTTTTTGGTTTTCTTCCTCTTTTACTTTTTGGTTTTTGAATTTTGTTTTCTTCTTGATTTTTATTTTGTTCTTCTTTTTTTATAACTTCTGTAGTTTCTTCTAATTCCTTTTTTGATGTTTTATTTTTACTTGTAATTTTATTTGTGCTTCTAGAAGTCGATTTTTTCTTATTTTTCTCTTGCTTTGTTTCAGTCTTTTCTTCTTTCTCTTTATTACTTGCTGTCTTATTCATTTTAATTGTTTTGTTTTCTTTTGCTGTTTTTACTTCTTCTTCATTTTTTACTTTAATATCTTTTTCAGCTTTTTTAGTAGCAGTTTTTCGTTTAGTTTTACCATCTTTTTGAGTTATTTGATTTTTTTCTTCTTTTTCTGATTTATCCTTTTTTAATCCCTTTTTATTCTTTTCTGTATTATTATTTTCTTCTTTCTTGGCTTTTTCTTTATTCTTATCATTATTTTCTTTTTCAATTACTTTATTTTCCATTATATCTTCTATTTCATTATCATCCTCTGCTATATTCCTTTTTTTCGCTTCTTTAACTGTTGGTTCATCTTTTTTTACTATATCTGAAACATCACTAAAACTAAGTAAATATTTCCTTCTTGATTTAGTATATACTATAATTGCCTTTAATACATAATAAATTGCGAAAATATATGATGAAGTTAATAAATATAATCTAAAATCATAATTTAAGACTTTTGTAACATGATTTATAAATAAGCTATGCATTGATAATATTAATACTTCTATACCTGTCATTGCCAATGTGCCATTGTCTTTCTTATATGCAATTTCTATTATAATTATTCCAGCAACTAATAATGCAGTAGCACATATTTTTACAGTTCCTAGTAAAATATTTTCTTGTAAATTCATATATAAAATATTTAATGTTATAAAAT
>ERZ836760.1564-NODE-1564-length-23600-cov-6.287280_pt1 | contig 23600 bp, 16 predicted proteins | sample MGYA00519941_ERZ836760 | MGnify/ENA primary metagenome ERZ836760 (study PRJEB31850, sample SAMEA3708807) | human gut metagenome | biome: human gut; feature: human-associated habitat; material: faeces | place: China | collected 2014 ... | reverse complement strand
AAAAATTCTTATAATTTTTTTCAAAAAACTATTGACTTTTTATAGTTGGTCTTTCTAACAACAAAATAGTTGTTAATATATAATATGAAAAGTGTGGAATAAGTTGTCAAAAAAACAAGAAAAATGAAAATTTTGCATTTTTTAAGAATAAGTGGTATAATAGTATTGTAGGTTATATACAAAGGAGGTAATTAATATGGGAACACAAGCAGAAAGACAAAAATTTTTAGATGATATGTCAAACAATGGAGAGTTAAAACAAATACAACAAATATCTTTGAAAAAATTAGAACCAATAGATATAAGCAAAAAAAGTAATAATAGAAATCAAAAAAATAATATAAACCAAAAGAATGTAAGTAAACAAGAGAGATATACTTGTAAAACTAGAAAATTATCAAAAAGACAAAAACAAGCAAAAAGAATGAGAAAGAAAATAAGTGCATTTTTAACTATAGGACTTTTAGCTTTTGGTTCATATGGTGCAAAACAGTATTATGATGATAATTTTAAGTCTGTACATTTGAATGAAGCTTTAAGATCTGGTGAAACATTAGAAGGGTTAGGGTTAACAGATGAAATAGTAGAAGACTTAGAGAGAATAAAACAAACATTAAAAGTAAAAGAAAATTTATCAAAAGATCAAATACTTAAATTAGGGGAAGATATAGAAGATTGTGAGTTATCTATTATACATGAAAAGGTAAATAATGCAGTAGACAAAAAAGGGAAAGTAACTGTAGTGCCAAGAAATGCAAATGGTAATTCGAGTATTACTGTTGAAAGAGAAAATGATAAAGATGTGTATAATGAGCAGGACATGTTTAAGGGCTATGGTGTTGAAATAGGAAATTATATAGAAGGAATTGCATCAATTCAAAATACAACAGAAAACTATAAAAATGATCAAATTGATAGAAATGAGATTTTAGAGGTTTATGAAGGTAGTTTGGAAAAAGCAGAAAGATTTGCTTCATCAAAAATTACAGTAAATGAAAAAGGGAAAATGGATTTTTATAAAACTACAAAAGCAACTTTAGAGAATGAAAAAGTTGCCTCAATAGAAGACGAAGGTAGATAATTTAACTAAAAGTGCATAAAACTTCCACTCCTTGCAAACAATATGTATAAAACATATTGTTTGCAAGGAGTGGAAGTTTTTTGAAAGTAGATAAAATATTAAAAATAGATGGAACTTTATTAAATAAAGTACAATTAGAGAATTATTTACAAAAAATTGCATCAAACCACAATTTAGTAAATAATTCTAAAAAAGAAACTTATCCTATACCACATTTGATTGAAAGTTATGAGGTTATAAAAACAGTATATAATTTATTAAATGAACATTTAAAAATAGGAATAAGTATTCACCCGGCAGGAGAATGGTTGTTAGATAATTTTTATATTATAGAAGAAACAGTAAAGCAAATTCAAAAAGAATTAACATTAAAAAAATATGTTAATTTTTTAGGAATAGGAAATGGAAAATATAAAGGATATGCAAGAATATATGTATTAGCTTCAGAAATAGTAGCATATACAGATAATAAAATAGAAAGAAGAGATTTAGAAGAATATTTAAAAAGCTATCAAAGTAAAAAAACATTAAGCATGGAAGAAATATGGAATATAGGAGTTTTCCTTCAAATATCAATAATTGAAAATATAAGAGAAATAAGTGAAAAAATATATAATAGTCAAATTCAAAAATATAAAGCAGAAAATATAGCAGAAAGACTAATAGAAAACAAATCAAAAGCTGAACAAAACTTTACTAATTTTAATAATAAAATTAGCAAAATAGATGTAATAAAAGATATGAAATATCCATTCATAGAATATATGTCATACATTTTAAGAAGATATGGAAAAAAAGGTTATAGCTATCTAAAAGCCTTAGAAGAAACAGTCGAAATGACAGGAACAACTATTCAAGAAGTAACTAAAAAAGAACATTTTGATATTGCGGTAACAAAGGTATTAATAGGAAATAGTATAACAAGCATTAGAAATATTCAAAGAATAAATTTTTTAGAGATATTTGAACAAATAAATGGTGTAGAAGAAATATTAAAACAAGATCCAGCTGATGTATATATTAAAATGGACAATAATACTAAAGAATGTTATAGAAATAAAATAAAAGAAATTTCTAAAAAGACTAAAATTTCAGAAATTTATATAGCTAAAAAAATTCTTGAAATAGCTAAGAATAAGAAAGAAGATTCAAAGCAATATCATATAGGATATTATTTAATAGGGAAAGGAATAGATGAGTTATATGAAAAATTAAATTTTAAAAAGAAAAAAGTTAGTAAAAAACTGAGAGCGAAACTTTTTGTATTAGTAAATATATTATTAACATTACTTATATCTATAAGTATAAGTGCAATATTAAATATAAATATACAAAAGCTATCTATTTTTATAATAGGAATATTTATCTTCCTAATACCGTCATCTGAAATTTCAATACAAATAATACAATATATATTAAATAAAATAGTAAAACCAAAAATGATACCAAAAATAGATTTCACAAAAGGAATAGATATTGAAAATTCTTGTATGGTCATAATTCCAACCATTTTGAAATCAAAAGAAAAAGTAAAGGAATTATCAAAAAAACTAGAAGTGTATTATATAGCAAATAAATCAGAAAATATATATTTTACATTACTTGGTGACTGTACAGAAGAAGATATGCAAGATAAAGATTTTGATGAAGAAATAATTAAAGAAGGAATAGAACAATGTAAAAGATTAAATAAAAAGTACTCAAAGGAAAATGATTTTCCTATTTTTAATTTCATATACAGAAAAAGAGAATGGAATGAAAAAGAAGGAAAATATTTAGGCTGGGAAAGAAAAAGAGGCATGATAACACAGTTTAATGAGTACATTTTAGGAAATGAAGTAAATAAATTTAAGGCAAATACAATAGAAAATAATAAAGATATATTACCACAAATAAAATATATAATAACATTAGATGCAGACACTGATTTAATACTAAATTCAGCATTTGAGTTAGTGGGAGCTATGGCACATATTTTAAATAAACCAATAATTGATGAAGAAAAAAATATAGTAACAGAAGGTCATGCACTTATTCAACCACGAATAGGCATCAACTTAGATGTAAGTTATAAAACTATTTTTACAAAATTATTTGCAGGAGATGGAGGAATAGATTCATATACAAATGCAATATCTGATTTATATCAAGATAATTTTAATGAAGGAATTTTTACAGGAAAAGGAATATATGATTTAAAAACATTTTCGAAAGTTTTAAAAAATGCAATACCAGAAAATACAGTACTAAGTCATGACTTATTAGAAGGTAGTTATTTAAGATGTGGTTTAGCAACAGATATATTATTAATGGATGGATATCCAACTAAATATAATAGTTTTATGAACAGGTTATCTAGGTGGATTAGAGGTGACTGGCAAATCATAAAATGGATTACATCAAAGGTAAGTAACAAAGAAAATGAAATAATAAAAAATCCGTTAAATTTTTTATCTAAATATAAAATTTTTGATAATCTAAGAAGGAGTTTATTAGATATATCAATATTATTTGCTTGTTTTATATCTATAGTAATCGCTGCAATTTATAAAGTGAAGATTTATCCAATAATCACGATTATGATATTAATAGGAATATTTCCATATTTATTAGAAATATTAAATAGATTAATTATGAAAAAAGAAGGAGAACAAAAGCAAAAGACATTTGAACCTAAAATTACAGGATATAAAGGAATTATTTTAAGAAGTATAGTTACAATTGCTTGTTTACCATATAAAGCATATATATCATTAAAATCTATTATAAAAACAATATATAGACTAACAATTACTAATAAAAATTTATTAGAATGGCTAACTTCAGAAGAAGCAGAAAAACAAGCAAAAGATGATTGTTTTTCATACTATAAACAAATGTGGATTAACATTTTGATGGGAATAATTGCAATAGGATTTTCACTAATTAGAAGCAATACAATAGAAATTATATTAGGTATTTTATGGCTCATAGCACCATATATAATGTGTTATATGAGTAAAGAAATAAAAGAAACAAAGAATTTAGAAAAATTAACAAAAAAAGAAAAAGAATATGTTTTAGAAATAGGCGAAAGAACTTGGCAATTTTTTAAAACATATTTAACAGAAGATAATAGTTATTTAATACCAGACAATTATCAATGTGGAAGAAAAAATAAAATAGTAGATAGAACATCTTCTACAAATATTGGACTATCAATTTTAGCAGTAATTTCAGCATTTAACTTAAAATATATTAACCAAAAAGAAACTATAGATTTATTGCAAAATATAATGATATCAGTAGATAGCTTGCAAAAATGGAATGGTCATTTATATAACTGGTATAATATAAAAACTAAACAGCCACTAATTCCAAGATATGTTTCAACAGTAGACAGTGGAAATTTTGTGGGATATTTATATGTAGAGAAAGCATTTTTAGAAGAGGTTTTAAATAAAGAAATAACAGAAGAAAAAGAAGAACAAATGAGTAATCAAATAGAAGAAACTTCAGCTAAAAGAATAATAGAAGAGAGAAAATACAAAATAAAAAATCAAATAGAAGAAATTTTAAATATAATTAATAGAATAATTGAAAATACAGATTTTTCACATTTATATAGTTATGAACATCAAATTTTTTCAATAGGATATAATATAGAAGAAAATAAATTAACTGACTCATACTATGATTTATTAGCATCAGAAGCTAGACAAGCAAGCTTTGTGGCAATAGCTAAAAAAGATATACCATCAAAACATTGGAACCATTTGAGTAGGACATTAACAATAATTGATAAATATAAAGGATTAGTTTCTTGGTCTGGAACAGCTTTTGAATATTTAATGCCTAATATAAATATGCCTAAATATAAAGGAAGCTTACTAGATGAATCATGTAAATTTATGATAAATAGTCAAATGAATTATGCAAAACAACTAAATTTACCTTGGGGAATATCAGAAGCGGCCTTTAACTTAAAAGATTTGCATTCTAATTATCAATATAAGGCTTTTGGTATACCATGGTTAGGGTTAAAAAGAGGACTAGCAGATGAAATGGTAGTATCTTCATATGGTGGAATATTAGCTATATGTGATAGACCAAAAGAAGTTGTAGAAAACTTAAGAGTATTAGAAAACTATGGAATGTATGATAAATATGGATTTTATGAATCAATAGATTTTACACCAGAAAGAGTAGAATATGGAAAAAAAGCAAGTATCGTAAAAACATATATGGCACATCATCAAGGATTAATTTTATTGTCAATAAATAATTTATTCAATAATAATATCTTACAAAAATTATTTATGAAAAATCCAGAGATAGAAGCTACTGCAATATTACTTCAAGAAAGAATGCCAGAAAAAGCAATTATAACAAAAGAAGATAAAGAAAAAGTAGAAAAATTAAAATACAAAGATTATGAAAATTATATTCAAGAAACCTATAACAAAATTGACGAAAAAATTGTTAGAGGAAATGTAATATCAAATGAAAATTATACAATAGCAATAGATCAAAAAGGAAGAGGAGTAAGTAAGTTTAAAAATATTTATATAAATAGATTTAAAAAGACAGAAGATTACTTACAAGGAGTAATAATTAATATAAAAAATATAAAAACAAAAAATATAATAAGTACAAGTTATCTACAAAATGGAAATAAAGAAAACAAATATCAAATAAGTTTTATGCCAGATAAAATAATGCAAGAAATAGGAAATGGAAATATAAAAGCAAAAATAAATACAACAATTGCATCAAATGAACCAGTAGAAATTAGAAATATAAATATAGAAAATGTAGGAAATGACGAAGAGATTTTAGAGGTAACTGGATATTTTGAACCTGTATTATCAAAGAAAGAACAAGATTATGCACATCCAGTATTTAATAATTTATTTTTAATGTATGAATATGACGAAGAAACAAAAAGCATAGTTATAAAAAGAAAGAAAAGAGAAAATAACTGCCAAGAAGTATATATGGCAACAACTTTAAATACAAATAGTGATAATACAATAGGAGAAATGGAATACGAACTAGAAGAAGAAAAATTTATTGGAAGAGGAAATTTAGGAATACCTTTAATGGTAAAAAACTCGGTACCATTTTCTAGAAAGGTGGGAAATGTAACAGAGCCAATAGTTGCATTAAAAAGAACAGTGAAGATAAAACCACAAGAGAAAATAAACTTAAACTTAATAATTTCAGTAGAAGAGGAAAAAGAAAAAGTATTAGAAAATTTAAAGAAATATGAATCACAAGAAAATATAAAAAATGCCTTTGAATTATCAAAAGCTAGGATAGAAGCAGAAAGTAGATATTTAAGAGTAAAAGGAAAAGATATATCAATTTATCAAAAAATGTTATCATATATTATTTTTGACGATTCAACTAAAAGTATAAATAAAGAAAAATTCAATAAAAGAGAATATAGTCAAAGTGATTTGTGGAAATATGGGATATCAGGAGATAATCCAATAATATTAGTAAAAATTCAAAATGTAAATGATATATATTGTATAAAAGAAATATTAAAAGCTTATGAGTTTTTCAGAACTAAAAATGTTGAAGTAGAAATAGTAATATTAGATGAAGAAAGATATAGTTATGAAAATTATGTAAGAGAAGAAATAGAAACTTCAATATTAAACAGTCAAATGGGGTATTTAAAAAACATTAAAGGTGGAATATTTGTAGTAAATAAAGAAGAAATGGAAGAAAAAGATATAGAATTATTAGAATTTATATCAAGTATAATAATAGATAGTAGTAAAGGCGGATTAGAGAATAACTTAAAAGAAATTGAAGAAGAATATATGGAAAAATATAAAGAAATAGGGCAAGAACCGCAAGTAAATAATATTATGTTAGAAGAAAATGAAACTGATGATATAGATATATTGGCTAATAAAGAAAACTTGAAATATTATAATGAATATGGTGCATTTTCAGAAGATGGAAAAGAATATCTAATAAAAATAGATAAACAAAGAAGATTACCAACAGTATGGGCACATATTATGGCAAATGAAAAATTTGGAACAATAGTTACAGAAAATATGGGTGGATATAGTTGGTATAAAAATAGTAGATTAAATAGAATAACAAGTTGGTCTAATAATCCAAGTTATGATATTCCATCTGAAATAATTTATATAAAAGATGACGAAACAAAAAAGACATGGTCTTTAGGATTAAATCCAATGCCTGATAATAGTAACTATAACATTATATATGGTTTTGGATATTGTAAATATATTCATAAAAGTATAGGAGTAGAGCAAGAACTTGAAATATTTGTTCCAAAAGAAGATGGATGTAAAATAGGAATATTAAACTTAAAAAATACAACACCAAATAGAAAAAAATTAAAAATATATTATTATATAAAACCTGTAATAGGTGAAGATGAAATAAAAACTAACAGTAATATAAATATAAGATTTGATAGAAATAATAATATAATAACAGCAAGAAATTTATATACAAACGAAATAGTAGGAACAAAAGTATATGTTTCGTCAAGTGAAAAAATAGTTAGTTATACAGGAGATAAAAAATTCTTTATAGGAAAAAATAGTCTGCAAAATCCAGAAGCACTTCAAAAGGTAAACTTAAATAACGAAAACTCAATAGGAAGAAATTCTTGTATAGCAATAGAGTTAGAAATAGAGCTTGAAAGTTATGCTAATAAAGAAATATCTTTAATATTAGGAGCAGAAGATAATTTGATAGACTGTAAAAATATAGCATATAAATATAGCAAAATTTCAAATTGTAAGCAAGAGTTAAATATAGTAAAAAACTATTGGAAGGAATACTTAGGAACATTGCAAGTATATACTCCATTAGAATCTACAAATATATTATTAAATGGTTGGTTAGCTTATCAAATAATTCAAAGTAGGTTAATAGGAAGAAGTGGATATTATCAATCAGGTGGGGCTTATGGCTACAGAGACCAACTTCAAGATGCAATGGGACTAAAATATTTAGATATATCTAGACTAAGAAATCAAATAATTAAGCACAGTAAACATCAATTTATAGAAGGAGATGTAGAACATTGGTGGCATGAAGAAACTCGGAAGAGGAATAAGAACGAGATTTTCAGATGACTTATTATGGCTTCCATACTTAGTATTAGAGTATATTAAATTTACAGGAGATTATAGTTTATTAGAAGAGGAAACACCATATGTTGTTGGAGAAATATTAAAAGATGGGGAAGAAGAAAGATATGATAAATATTTAGAAAGTGAAAAAAGAGAGAGCATATATAAACATTGTATAAGAGCGATAGAAAAAAGTTTTAATTTTGGAGAAAACGGATTACCCAAAATAGGAACAGGAGATTGGAATGATGGATTCAGTACAGTTGGAAATAAAGGAAAAGGAGAAAGTGTTTGGCTAGGATTTTTCTTATATAAAATATTAGATGGATTTATTGAAGTTTGTAAAAAAAGAGTAGAAGAGGGAAAAGAAAATGTAAATATAATTGGAAAATTTGAAAAAATAAAACTTGACCTAAAAAGAGCTTTAAATACAAAAGGTTGGGATGGACGATGGTTTAAAAGAGCCTTTATGGATGATGGAAGTGCTTTAGGAAGTATGGAAAATGAAGAATGCAGAATTGATAGTATAGCACAAAGTTGGAGTATAATATCAAATGCAGGTGATAATGATAAAAAATATATTTCAATGGAAAGTTTAGAAAATCATTTAATAGATAAAGAAAATGGAATAATCAAGTTATTAGATCCACCATTTGAAAAAGGAAAATTAGAACCAGGATATATAAAAGCATATTTACCAGGAGTAAGGGAAAATGGTGGACAATATACACATGCTGCCTGTTGGGTGATTATTGCTCAAACAATGCTAGGATTTGGAGATAAAGCACTAGAATTATATAGAATGATAAATCCAATAGAACATTCAAGAACAAAGGATACATGTAACAAATATAAAGTAGAGCCATATTCAATGCCAGCAGATATTTATGGGGCAAGTAATTTGGCAGGAAGAGGTGGTTGGACATTATATACAGGTTCAGCTAGTTGGTATTATGATGCAGGAATAGAATATATATTAGGACTAAAAATTGAAAATGGAGTAATGAAATTTGAACCATGTATTCCAAAAGATTGGAAAGAATATTTGATAAGATATAAATGGGGAAAAAGTATTTATAATATTAAAATAAAAAATCCTAATCAAAAGAATACAGGAGTGGAAAAAGTATTTTTGAATGGTAATGAAGTGGCAAATGGAATTAGGTTAGATTGGAATAATAGGATTTTTAATATTGAGGTTATAATGTAGGGATTAATACTTTTATGTTAAAAATCCGCAAATGATTGAAAAATATCGTTACAAATGAGACTAACTTTTAATGTATAAATATCATTAAAAATTAGTCTCTATTTTTTAATTAATAGTTGTATTTGTTGCTCCCGTTCCTACAACATCTTCTTGTAAAGCTCTCCAAGTATTACATCCAACTATTCCATCAATGGCCAATCCTTTACTTCTTTGATATGCTTTTACTGCATTTTGTGTTGCAGGACCAAATATTCCATCTAATCCGTTTGTACTATATCCTAAGGTATTTAAGTCATCTTGAGCTATTAATACATAATTACTTACACTTCCTCTTTTTAATTGAGGAAATCCTCCTGTACTACATGCAGGCGAACCGAAATCTTTTGTCGAAATGTACCCACGTAGGGGTTAAGCTTATTGGCTCCACAAAAGTCCACACACCCGAATTGTTTGCACTATTCCAAAGTACACGTCTTCTATTACTACTTAAAGTTTGACCTACATCAAATGCTACACCTGCATAATGTTGACTTTGATTACCATGCCCTCCCTCATAAGGTCTTTTAAATGCAAATCCTACTGGTATTGGACCTCCAAAGATATATCTTTGGCTATTCCAACTTTGCATTGTTCTTTTTGTTGTCCATAAAATATTACTTTTACTTGAACCTCTAAATTCTCGTACTCTTAATGTTCCATTTGTATTGTATGGCATAGGTTCTGCTTCGCCTCTATAATATGTTTCCATTCTATCTCTATCATTATTAAAAACTAATATTTTTGCCATAAAAAATAATACCTCCCATTATATCTTTTTACATAATATGCATTTTATATATTTTTGTTACAAAGGTCTTATGGTATATTGAATGCAAATTTTAATGGGAGATGTTATATTTAAAAGTATCTTGTAAAAACTTGATAACAAAAATCAAAAGTTTTAATAAAAAAATTAAAAAATATTTTTATTAAAACTTTAAGAGTGAAAAAAATGTTTAAATTAAATATTGTATTTATTTTTTTATATAGCTTTGCTACTTTTCTTATTATCATTTTGAAGTTTTATTAATTGATTAGTAAGAGCAGATACTATACTTTTATTATAGTCATTCAATTTCATATATGCTTCCAAAAATCTATCATCAACAAAATCATCAAAGCAAGAAGCATCTACACCAATTAAGTCATCAAATAAAAAATCTGAACTAATATTTAAAGCTTTACAAAGATTAACAATAGTTGTTGCACTTCCAAATGCAATACCTCTTTCTAATTGACTAATATATCTTGTTGATAAAGAAAGTTCTTCAGCTAATTTTTCTTGAGTAAAATTAGTTTTTGCTCTGGCTAATTTGATTTTTTTACCAATATTTTTTCTTAAATATCTTTCATTACTATCCATAAAATTCCTCCTAATTTTATTTGTACTAAAAGTATAACAACAACTTTAATCAATGAAAATGAACTATTAATATGACAAAACATTAAAGTGGAACTAATAATATTATTTTTTGAAAATGGTGTAAATAATAATATCAATTTCATGAATAGAAAGTTATAGTAGAAGTTAAAAAATACTCTATATAAATTTTGCTAATAATAAAATATTTAAAAAAATTTGAAAAAAGGCTTGAAAAATATATAAAGATATATTACAATGAAAATGAAGTGGAGAGAAGTGGCACAAAGTGGTAGATTGTGAAAAGAGGTGAAAATCAATTGCTAATAGGTGAATACGAACATTCTCTTGATGTTAAAGGAAGGTTAATAATGCCTGCTAAACTAAGACAAGATATGGGAGAAAGATTCATCGTAACAAAAGGGTTAGATGGATGTTTGTTTGCGTTTTCACAAGAAGAGTGGTTGAATTTTGAAACAAAATTAAAAGCATTGCCTCTATCAGACAGAAATGCTAGAAACTTTGTAAGATTTTTCTTATCAGGTGCAACAGAATGTGAATTGGACAAGCAAGGAAGATTTTTAATTCCTAGTATTTTACGTGTTGCAGCAAATTTAGAAAAAGAAGCAGTAATAATCGGAGTAGGAACAAGACTAGAAATATGGAATAAAGAAAAATGGCAAAAGTGTGATGAAAATATTTCTGCAGATGAAATTGCAGCAAATATGACAATGTTAGGTATATAACTTTTACAAGTTTATATAAAAAGCAAAAGATAAAAATACAAAAGAAATAAGTACAAAAGATATTTAAAGCACAAAAGAAAAATGACGAAAGACAAGCTTACAAAAGATTTTAATTACGAAAGATAAAAAAACAAAAGATTAATAGTTAAGTATACAAAAGATAAAATTCTAAGTACAAAAGTCATTTTAGTAAAAAACAAATGATTATAAAACAAAAGAGTATAGTAAATGAAACCCAAAAGAAAAAACATATAAAAAAGGCAACTGGTAGTTTCTTTAATTACCAGTTGTTTTTTATTGAATAAATTAAACTAACCAATATAGATAAGAGGTGTGATTTTGGATTTTCAACATAAACCAGTAATGCTAAATGAATGTATAGAAGGATTAAATATAAAACCAGAAGGTATTTACATAGATGGGACTTTAGGAGGAGCAGGACATAGTAAAGAGATACTAAAAAAGCTTTCAGATAAAGGACTATTAATCGGTATAGATAGAGACCAAGAGGCATTAAATGCAGCAAAAGATAATTTGAAAGAATTTACAAATGTAAAATATATACATGATAATCATGATAATATAAAAGAAATTTTAGAAGATTTAGGAATTGAAAAAGTAGATGGAATATTGTTAGACTTAGGAGTATCATCATATCAATTAGATGAAAGAAATAGAGGTTTTAGCTATTTAGGTGAAAATGAGTTAGATATGAGAATGGATAAGACACAAGAATTAACAGCAAAAACAGTAGTAAATACATATACTGAAAAAGAATTAGCCAATATTATCTATGAATATGGAGAAGAAAGGTTTTCAAGACAAATAGCTAAAAATATATGTATATATAGAAAAACTAAAACAATAAATACTACAAAACAATTAGTAGAAATAATTGAAAACTCAATACCAAAATCAAAACAAAATGATGGACACCCAGCAAAAAGGACATTTCAAGCAATAAGAATAGAAGTTAATGATGAGATTAAGCCATTATATAAAACAGTACAAAATTGTATTGATGTGTTAAAAGAAAAAGGAAGATTATGCATAATAACATTTCATTCACTAGAAGATAGAGCAGTAAAAAATGCTTACATAGAAGCCACGGGAAAATGCACATGTCCAAGTGATTTGCCATATTGTGTATGTGGTGCTAAAAAATATGGGACAATTATAAACAAAAAACCAATAATAGCATCAGAAAAAGAACAAAATGAAAATAGTAGATCAAAAAGTGCAAAACTTAGAATATTTGAGAAAATATAAAATGAATTAATGAATAGGAGGTGAAATAACTTATGGCAGGAACGAGATATCAGTATGAAACGAGTCCAAGAAAATTAGAACCAAATTATCAAGAACAAAAAAATAAAAGAGAGAAAATACATGTTGTAAAAGATGTTCCAAGACAAGAAGTAAAAATATCAAAAGCTCAAAAGAAAAAACATAGAAAAGTTACTTTAGTTGTATTATTAGCTTTTGCTTTATTGTTGACCATAAGTTATAGAAACGCCCAAATAAATGAACAATTTACTGAAATGCAAAATTTAAAAACAGAATTATCAAATTTACAAAAAGAAAATGAACAATTAGAGGTTTCAATAGAAAATAGTCTTAACCTATATAATATAGAAAAAATAGCAAAAGAAAAATTAGGAATGCAAAAATTAACTAATAAACAAATTGAGTATATTGCACTTCCAAAAAAAGATTATACAGAATCAGCAAGTGAAAAAATTGAAAAAGAAGATGAAAATAAAAATTGGTTTGCACAATTTGTAGATAAAATTTTTAACAGATAGATGAATAAGATTTCTGAAATCATCTAAACCTTGAAATATCACATCTGTGCATAAATTAGAAACACTTTTAATAAATATTATTAGAGGTGTTTTTATGTTTGAAACAAAACTTTCTAATAAGAAAAAAATGAGAACAATTTTATTTATAGCATTTATGATAATTTTTTCTCTAATAATAAGACTTGCAATAATACAATTAGTGCAAGGGAATGAATTATCAAAAATGGCATATGAACAGCAGACGATGGATAGAAATATAAATCCTAAAAGAGGTACAATTTATGATGCGACAGGTAAGTACAAATTAGCTGTAAGTAGTACTGTAGAAACTGTAACAGTAAATCCTGGAAATATAAGTAGTGAAAACAAAGAAAAAGTAGTAAGAAAATTATCAGAGTTATTTGAACTAGATTATGAAAAAATTTTAAAAAAAGTAAAAAAACGAAGTTCAATAGAAACAATAGCAAAAAAAGTTGATAAAGAAAAAACAGATGAATTAAGAAAATGGATGCAAGAAAACAATATTACAACAGGAATAAACATTGATGAAGATACAAAAAGATATTACCCATATAACAATTTAGCATCTCAGGTAATAGGCTTTTGTGGAAGTGATAATCAAGGATTAGATGGAATAGAAGCAAAATACGATAAAGAATTACAAGGAAAAAAAGGTGCGATTCAAAAACATACAGATGCAAAAGGAGGAGAAATAGGAACAGAAGGAGAAAAATATGTTTCTGCTATTGATGGAAATGATTTAGTATTAACAATAGATTTAACAATTCAATCAATAGTTGAAAAATATTTAAAAGAGGCATGTATAGACAATAAGTGCACAGATGGTGGAAATATAGTTGTAATGAATCCTCAAAATGGAGATATATTAGCAATGGCGACATATCCAAATTATAATCTTAATGAACCATACGAAGCATATACTGATGAATTAAAAAATGTATGGGAAACAATGGAACAAGGAGAAAAAACAAAAAATTTACAAGCAGTATGGAGAAATAGAGCCATTGCAGATACGTATGAACCAGGTTCTGTTTTTAAATTAATAACTTCATCAGCAGCATTAGAAGAAGGAATAACTCAAACCGATAAAGAGGGAGAGTTTAATTGTAATGGAGGAATTGAGATAGCAGGAGTTAGAATAAAATGTTGGAGATATTATAGACCTCATGGCTCAGAAAGTTTAAGAAAAGCATTAATGAATTCATGCAATCCTGTATTTATAGGATTAGGACAAAAAATAGGTGTTCAAAAATATTATGAGTATTTAAGAAAGTTCAACTTATTAAATCCAACGGGAATAGATTTACCAGGAGAAGCAACAAGTATATTTTTAGCAGAAAATAAAGTTGGGCCAGTAGAACTTGCAACAATAAGTTTCGGGCAAAGATTTGAAATAACTCCAATCCAATTAGCAACAGCAATATCATCAATTTCAAATGGAGGAATGAAAGTAAAACCAAGAGTAGTAAAGCAAGTTATAAATAGTGAAACTAAAGAAATACGAGATATTCCAGTAGAAAAAACAGATAGAGTAATATCAGAAAAAACTTCAAAAGATGTGCTTAGTATGATGGAAAGTGTAGTATCAGAAGGAACTGGTAAGAATGCAAAAGTTGCAGGATATAGAATAGGAGGGAAAACAGGAACATCAGAAGATGGAGTAAATACTAACAAATATGTAACATCATTTTGTGGTGTAGCTCCAATAGATAATCCTCAGGCAGTTGTTTTAGTTACTTTATACAACCCGACAGGAGAAGGGGGACACCAAGGAGGTGGTGTTGCAGCACCAGTAGGTGGTCAAATATTTAGTGAAATATTACCATATTTAGAAGTAACTAAAGGCAATGAAGATGAAGTTGAAAAGATAGAACAAGTACAGACACCAGATATTTTAGGAAAAACAATTAAAGAAGCAGAAAAAATATTGAAAGAAAGTGGGTTAGAAATTTCAATAAAAAATAATGAAGAAGATATAGATAAGGAAAATACTATAATAAAAAATCAAACACCTAAGGCAGGAATTATTGTAAATCAGGGAAATAATATATATGTAGAATATTAAAAAAATATAAATTGAAATGCTAAATACAATTAAGAAAAGTGAAAAACAAGAAATTATGCTAATTGTAATATTAAAAAAACTAAAAAAACCCTATACAAATAAATAAAATAGTTATATAATGTAAACGATAAAAAGCAAAAATTTGCTCTTTATGAATATTAGTAACCGAAAGGATTGAAAAAAATGGAATTAAAAAAAATATTAGTAGGATTAGAAAATTTAAAAGTAAAAGGAAATTTAGATACAGAAATAAAAGGAATAGCAAAAAGCTCAAATGAAGTAAAAGAAGGATACTTATTTGTAGCTATAAAAGGATTTACAGTAGATGGACATAATTTTATAGAAGATGCCATAAAAAATGGAGCAACAGCTGTAATGGTAGAAGAAGGATGTGACTTAAAGAGCATAAAATTTAAAGAAGATACAATAATTATTATGGCAAAAAGTACAAGAGAAGGATTAGCAATAGTTTCAAGTAATTTTTATAATAATCCATCAACAAAATTCAAGTTAATAGGAGTAACAGGTACCAAAGGAAAAACAACAACAACATATATGATAAAAGAAATATTAGAAAAAGCAGGACAAAAGGTAGGATTAATAGGAACAATTGCAACATATATAAATGGTAAGAAAATAAAAGATAGTGAAAGAACAACACCAGAAAGTTTAGAATTACAACAATTATTTGCACAAATGGTAGAAGAAGGTGTAGAAACAGTTGTAATGGAAGTTTCTTCACAAAGTTTAAAATTAAATAGAGTAGCAGGTTGTAATTTTGATATAGTAATATTTACTAATTTTTCAGAGGACCATATAAGTCCAAAGGAACATCCTGATATGGAAGATTATTTCAATTCAAAATTAAAATTATTTGAAATGTGTAAAACAGGAATTGTTAATACAGATGATTTACATGGAGCAAAAATACCAAGACTATTTCCAGAAAGTAATATAACTACATATGGAATAGATAATTTTGCAAATGTACTTGCTAAAGATATAACAATAACTAACTCATATGTTGATTTTAAAGTAAAAATAAAAGATAGAAATGAAAGAGTAAAAACAGGAATACCTGGAAGATTTAGTGTATATAATTCATTAGCAGCAATTTGTGTTGCACAAAAATTTGGTATTGATCCTGAAGTAGTTAAACAAGCATTATTAGAAGTTAGAGTACCAGGAAGATCAGAAATGGTAGATAATAAACTAGAATTACCAATAATGATAGACTATGCACATTCACCAGAAAGCTTACAAAATATTTTATATGCGACAAAAAGTTATACAAGAGGAAGAGTAATATCAGTATTTGGATGTGGTGGAGATAGGGATTCAAGTAAAAGACCAATAATGGGAGAAATTTCAGGAAAAGTAGCAGATTATACTATAATTACATCAGATAATCCAAGAACAGAGAAACCAGAAGATATCATAAAAGCAATAGAAGAAGGAATATCAAAAACTAAAGGAAAATATGAAGTTGTAGTAGATAGAACAGAAGCAATAGAAAAAGCTATAAAAATGGCAAATAAAAGAGACATAATAATATTAGCAGGAAAAGGACATGAAACATATCAAGAAATTAATAATGAAAAAAATCATTTTGACGAAAGAGAAATTGTAAAAGAAATAATTGAAAAAATACAAAAATCAAACGAAAAAAATAAATAAAATACATAAGACATAGGGAAAGGTTGGATTAAGGTGAATTTTGAAACAGAGATATTAATTATATCGTTTGTAATAGCAATAATTTTAGGATTAATAATAATACCAATATTAAAAAAATTGAAAGTAGGGCAAATTGAAAGAGATGATGGTCCAAAATCACATTTAAAAAAACAAGGAACACCAACAATGGGTGGAATTATAATGATGATAACAATGATATTATCAGTAACAGGTACATATGTATTTTTTTCAGTAACAGGAAGGATTGATATAGCAAATAAAATATTGCCAATGTTGATTTTAACATTAGGATTTGGAGTTATTGGATTTATTGATGATTTTAAGAAATTAGTTTTAAAAAATACAGATGGTTTAAAACCAAAATATAAAATGTTAGGATTACTAATAATATCAGTTGCCTTTGTAATGTATTTAATACAAGGAGCACACTTAGGAACAGAAACTTATATACCTTTTGTAAAAACATATATAGAAATTCCACTTATTTTATATATACCATTTGCAATAATAGTAATACTTGCAACAACAAATGCAATAAACTTAACAGATGGAATAGACGGATTATCATCTAGTGTTTCAGCAATAATTGTAACAACTTTAGTTATAATTGGAATTTCAGTAGGATTACCAGAGGTATCAATATTTGGAAGCATAATAATAGGAGCAATATTAGGATTTTTAGTATTTAATCTTCATCCTGCAAAAGTATTTATGGGAGATACAGGTTCTTTATTATTAGGAGGAGTTATATCAGCATTAGCATTATATATGAAAATACCATTAATATTATTAATAATAGCATTAGTACCAGTTCTAGAAACTTTATCTGTAATATTGCAAGTAATATACTATAAAAAAACAGGAAAAAGATTATTCAAAATGGCACCATTACACCATCATTTTGAATTATCAGGATGGAAAGAAAATAAAGTTGTAATAATATTTAGTACAGTAACACTTTTATTATGTATAATAGGATTACAAGCAATATAGCTTACAAAAGACTTTAAAAAGGGAGGTTTATATGACCAAAAAGAAAACAAATAAATTTTCAAGTTTTTTGAATAATCCCGTAGATTTTACTTTAGTTGTAGTAATATTGTTATTACTGTCACTAGGTTTGGTAATGGTATTATCTGCAAGTTCTCCATCAGCACTATCAGATGGAAATAGTTATTCGTATTTCATTAAACAAGCGATATTTGCTGTTGCAGGATTAGGAATGATGGTAATTATTTCTAAAATTGATTATAGATTTTACAAGAAATATTATATATTAGCATATGCAGTATCTATATTATTACTAATTGCAGTTTTAGCAATAGGAAAAAATGTAAATGGTGCAACTAGGTGGATATATATAGGTACAGATGCATTATCAGTGCAACCATCTGAAATTGTAAAATTTTTAATGATAATATTTTATGCAGCAATGTTAACTAAAAATAGAGATAGACTAGAAAAATACGGCAAAGGTTTTTGGTTTCATTTTGCATTAGTTTTACCAATAATAGGATTATTAATAGCAGAGCCACATCTTAGTGCATCTATTGTAATAATAGGAATTATTTCAATCATGATGATAGTAGCAGGTTGTAAATTTTGGCACTTCTTGGTAACTGGAGTAGTAGCTGGTATTCCAGTACTAACATTATTGATAGTTAAAGCACCATATAGACTACAAAGAGTAACAACATTTTTGGACCCATGGAAGGATATGAGAGGAGATGGCTGGCAAGTTATTCAAAGTTTGTATGCTATTGGTTCAGGAGGATTATTTGGAGCTGGACTTGGTGAAAGTAAACAAAAATATTTATATATTCCAGAGCCACATAATGATTTTATATTTTCAATATTAGCTGAAGAACTAGGATTTATAGGTTGTGCAGCAGTATTAATACTATTTGGAGTATTTATTTGGAGAGGTGTTTTAATAGCAATGAAAGCCCCAGATATGTTTGGAAGTTTAGTTGCAATAGGAATAACAGCACAAGTTGCAATACAAGTAATAATAAATATTGCAGTTGTTACATCATCAATGCCAGCAACAGGAATGCCATTGCCATTCTTTAGCTATGGAGGTTCGGCACTATTTATATTGCTCTGTGAAATGGGAGTTCTCTTAAATATTTCAAAAGCTGGTGCAAAAAGAGAGTAAAATTTGAAAATAAATATAATAGATGATAAAATAGGAGGGATTAATGAATACTGATGAATTTTGAAATCGTAATTAAGGTATTCGTTAATTCTTCTTTAATATTATAAGAAAATAAAAGTTTTTTTGTAGTATTATAAATACAATTTATAGAAAATTTAAAATTGATATTTGTATATTAAAATTATAATTAAATGTGATTTATAATATATATATTAATCAACTTATTATTATAAAAAAGAAAGGAAAGATTGGAAAAATGAGAGTAATTATAGCAGCAGCAGGAACAGCTGGACATATTAATCCAGGATTAGCTATTGCTAACAAAATAAAAGAAGAACAAAAAGATTCTAAAATTATTTTTATAGGTACTACTCGTGGACTAGAAAATGATTTAGTACCAAGAGCAGGATATGAGTTAAGAACTATTGATGCATATGGATTAAGTAAAAAAATATCAATAGAAAATATAAAAAAAATGTATAAAACATTTAAGGGATATGGAGAAGCAAAGAAAATTATAAAAGAATTTAAACCAGATATTGTAATAGGAACAGGTGGATACATATGTGGAGCAACAATTGCTTCAGCCCATAGCTTAAAAATTCCAACATTATTACATGAAAGTAATGCATTTCCAGGAAAAGCAGTAAAAATGCTATCTAAAAAAGCAGATACAATTTTAGTATCTTTTGAAGATGCAATAGACAGAATAAAAAAAGCTAAAAATGTTGTGTATACAGGAACACCTGTAAAGATAAAAAAGAAAAATTATAGTAAAGAAGAAAAAAGTAAAATTATAACTGATATAGGGTTAAACGAAGCTAAGCCAATTGTATTAGTATTTGGTGGAAGTCAAGGTGCTAAAAAAATAAATGAAGCAATTGAAGACATAATACAAAGTAAAAAGAATAAAGAATACCAAATGATATGGGCAACAGGTCCTAAACAATATGATATAATAAAAGAAAATTTAAGTGATAACAATATAAATATAAATGCTATAAAAGATATAAAGGTAGTACCATATATATATAATATGGAAGAAATTATGAATGTTGTAGATGTAATAGTAGCAAGAAGTGGAGCAATGACAATAACAGAAATTTCAAACTTAGGAAAGCCATCTATATTAGTTCCTTTGCCAAATGTAAGTCATGATCATCAGCTATATAATGCAAAGGTTTTAGAGAAAATTGGTGCAGCTAAAATAATATTAGATAATGAAATGAAGGGTGAAATATTAAATAAAACAATAGAAGAAATTGTATTAGATAAAGACAAATGTGAACAAATGTCAAAAAATGCATTGAAAATTTCAACTACTAATGTGGAAGATAGAATATATAATGAAATTATGAAAACAATAGGGGATAAAAAATAAATTTAAAAAATGTTATTGGATAATATTTTTTAAATTAGCCGCTGGAAGTGGATGATAATTATGACTTTTTTGAGTTTTTGACTACTCATTTCATTTAGAAAGAATTGGTAAGGCTTTTTCATGAGCCTCTCTCACTCAGACCCATTCATACTTCATGTACCGTGAGCATTCCTCATTCGAAAGCCTAACCAATTCTAATCTTCATTTCAATCGAACGTCCAAAATTCAAAAAAGTCATAATTATCATCCACTTTCAGCTACTCTACAATAGAAACTATTATTATGTAATTAAAAATTTAAAAAATAGGAAGGGAAGAAATGTTAAAAACAATACAATTTAAAATAATATTAATATTTTTCTTAATAGGGATAATATTAATAAGTGGAATAGGAATTGCATATATAAATTCAATAAACATATTAAATACACAAATAGAAAGTGGAGAAATTAAAAACTTAGAACAAGTTATAAGTTATTTAAACGGTACACAGCAAAATAATATAATAATTTTAGTAATAGCAAGTTTGGCATTTATAATATGTGCAATAGTAATTTCATTATTTTTATCAAAATTTGTAATATATCCAATAAATAAATTAATAAAAAGTGCAGAAAAAATAGCAGAAGATGAACAAAAACATAAAGGAAAAATAAAATTAATAAAAGAAAAGAAAAATAATGAAGTTGGAAATATTGAAGAAGTAATTGATATGATGACAGTAGAATTAAAAGAAAAACTAAGTGAAGTATCAACACAAAAAAATCAAATAGAAACAATACTTTTACATATGACAGACGGAATAATTGCTTTCAATATGGAAGGTGAAATAATTTTAATAAATCCAGCAGCAAAGAAATTTTTAAGTATAAGACCTGAAGATATTACCTTTGAAGATATATTTAAAAAGTTTAATTTAGGAATAAATATGGAAAAAATTATCTACTTGGAAAATTGGACTTCAACAGAACAAAGAATACAAGTAGAGGACAAGTTTGTAAATGTATTTTTTGCACCATTTAAAAATGAAGAAGATAGACCAAATGGAGTAATAGCAGTAATTCAAGATATTACAGAACATGTAAAGCTAGATAATATGCAAAAAGAATTTGTGGCAGATGTATCACATGAGCTAAAAACACCAATAACTTCAATAATGGGATATGCAGATACATTATTAGAAGCAGACTATGATAAAGAAACAAGAGATAAATTCTTAACCGTAATAGCATCAGAAGCAAGAAGAATGGCAAGATTGGTTACAGATCTTCTTACTTTATCAAGGTATGATAGTAATAAAAAGAAAACTAAAAAAGAACAATTTGATTTAGGTGAATTAGTAAAAAGATGTCAAGATAAATTAGGAATAGAAATAAAAAAGAAAAATCACATAGTAAATTGTTTTGTAACAGCAGATGTGCCACCTGTATATGCAGATAAAGATGATATAGAAAGAGTTGTTTTAAATATTTTATCAAATAGTATAAAATATACACCAGAAAATGGAGAAATAAAAATATATGTAGGATTTGTATATAATGATGCATATATAAAAATATTTGATAATGGAATAGGGATACCAGAAAAAGATTTAAGTAGGATTTTTGAAAGATTTTATAGAGTAGATAAAGCTCGTACAAGAGAAATGGGTGGAACAGGACTAGGACTATCAATAGCAAAGGAAATTTTAGATAAAAATGGTGGAAGTATAGATATAAAAAGTGTTGTTGGACAAGGTACAGAAGTAGTAATAAGGATTCCAACAAAGTCGTGATTTCGGAATTGAAGGCAAGATGATTTTGTGGATTTTGAAGTGGTAGACAAAAATCATCTTTTTGATGCTTTTGACTACAACTCCGAATTTGCTTCGAAAGCACTAAATTCGATAAAAGTAAAAAAATGTAAAAACCAACCTTTAAAGGTTGAAAAAATTTCCAATATATAGTAAAATGTTGTTGGGGTGATAAAATGAAAGAAAAAAATAATAAAATATTGGAAAAAATATATTATGGAGATTTTAGCCCAGCAAAGGAAATTCCAAAAGAAGAAGAATATCAAGAAATATTGGCAACGATTAGAAATTTTAGGGCAAAAATAAGAGAAAATGAAAAGGATGTAGAAAAAATAAATTTATTTGATGAGCTGATGGAAAATTTAGCAATAAAAGAAGGTATGGAAGCAGAAAATCAATTTAAACTAGGTTTTCAATTAGCTACAAAATTAATAATAGAGGGAATGGAATAGCATAATTTTGTGAAAAATATTTTTGAAAATTTTGGATATTAACAAGTGTATGCAAAATAAAAAGAGAGATGATTAAGAATAAAGATTAATCATCTCGTTATTTTTTTTGAGAATTCATAAATTTAATTATATTTAAGACTACTTTTTTTTCATAGTCAGAAAGATTATAATAACCTATTAAACTAGGATCTATATTAAAATCTTGATTAATTAGATAATCTTTTAAAATAAAGGTTGGAGTCACGTTATAAACATTGCATAACTTAACAAGAGTATCTAGACTTCCTTTAGTTTTATCGCGTTCGATATCAGAGATATATCGAGGTGCTAAATCTAATTTTTCAGCTACTTGTTCTTGAGTCATGCCTAATGATTTTCTGATGCTTTGCATAATTTTACCTATTTTTATTTTTTCATTTTGTTTAGATTTCATATTAACCTCCGATAAATATAGTTTAACCAAAAATAAATAATTAATTATAAATTAGAATATCAAACTTAAATACAAAAAAACATACAAAAAAATACGATATAATGTGGAAAATAACTTGAAAAGAAAAAACTCTTATGCTATACTACAAGTGTAATATGTCAAAAAACATAAAATAAAAACAAAAGAAGGGAGAAAAAAATGAAAAAAGTACTAAAAGAGAAAAGTGGAATTACATTGATAGCATTAGT
>ERZ836760.1556-NODE-1556-length-23747-cov-3.170522_pt1 | contig 23747 bp, 21 predicted proteins | sample MGYA00519941_ERZ836760 | MGnify/ENA primary metagenome ERZ836760 (study PRJEB31850, sample SAMEA3708807) | human gut metagenome | biome: human gut; feature: human-associated habitat; material: faeces | place: China | collected 2014 ... | reverse complement strand
TGGCACCCGGATGGATCCGTCCGAGAAGCTTGTCAAAGGCTTCTTCTTTGGATGGCTGTGCGTCGGCCAGCCAGTCAACGTAGGCAAGACTCCAGAAGAAGGTATGATACCCCATGTCTTTTGCCATCTGCAGATTTTCAGTACTGTATTTTCCCTGTGGCGGCCGGTAGAAGCGGGTCATGGATTTGCCTGTGATATCTTTATACAGAGCTTCCACACTCTTAAGTTCTCTGGAAAATGTCTCCTTTGTTGCAATCTGGGACATGTCGGGGTGATGGAAAGTATGGTTGCCGATGGTATGACCTTCTTTTAACATCTGCTTTACCAGCTCCGGATTATCACGCAGAAAGTTTCCGACAACAAAAAATGTGGCTTGAACGTTATGACGTTTTAAAGCGTTCAAGATAGCCGGTGTATTTCCGTTTTCATAGCCGCAGTCAAAAGTAAGATAGATGACTTTTTTATCCGTCTTTTGTGCATAGTAGGCGTGATATTGCTGAAGCTCATTGAAAGATGCATTACCGACAGGAACTTTGCCTTCCTCCTGAAAGCTGAGACCCCAGTTTTCGGCAGCCGGCAGAATCGTGGAGAGGGGATTGCCGGAAGTCGAGGCTGTCGGAACTGTGCCGGAGGAAGCTGCATTACCGGATGGACTTTTATCATCTGTTCTGACAGACGCAGGCGGAAAGAGCCGGGCAATCTGTCCGCCTGCAAAGAAACAGAATGAAAAGAAGAATAAGAGGATCAATGGTTTGTAATTATGTAATCGGGACATAAGAACTCCGCAAGAATCATTTGTTCATATATATATGCAGCGAATACAAAGTTATGACCTGCCTTGCAAATAGCAGGGAATCATAGTAGTATAGGGAAGAAAGAAAAATGGACGGAATTGAATGGAATATGGATGCAAAAATAAATGAACAGGTAAAGAATAAAAAGCAGGATAATCTGATCACTGCGGAGATCAGATATAAAATGACAGCGAAGGGTATGATGATCACCGAATATTATGGAGCAGACAGTTGTGTGGTCCTGCCGGATGAGATAGAAGGAGAAACTGTGACTGCACTGGATGATTATGCATTTGCCAGGAATCTGGAAGTGGAAGAGATCTGGCTGCCGGAAGCGTTAAAAGAAGTCGGTCGTTACGCATTCTACCGGTGCAAGAACTTGAAAAAACTGATTCTGGGGAATCAACTGCTCGATATGGGTGGCGGTGCATTGACGGGTTGTCGTCTGGAAGAAGTGGAGATATATTTCCGTGAGGGCAAGAAGAGCTGTCTGAAATCTATTGTAGAAGAGACGCGTTATCAGATCCGTGTAAGCTTATACGGATACAGTTGGAGATGTTGCGCAGAAAAAAACAGTACAGATGAATGGTTGCGGGAAGTCCGGATTCTATTTCCGGAACATTATGAAGAGGCGGTTGAGAACACCCCGGCAAGGATTCTTGAGACACACCATCATGGTGCGGGAGGATACTACCGCCAGTGCTTTTATAACCGGGAATTAGATTATAAGAAATATGATGAGATGTTCTATCATACGGTTGCGGAGGATACAGAAGAGACGGCGGTGGAGCTTGCACTGGACCGTCTGCGTTTCCCGGAGGAATTGTCGGAGAAGAACAAAAATGTCTACAAAACATACATACGGGAGCATATGGAAACGGTGGCAGCGTATCTGGTAAAGAGAGAAGATATAGAAGGAATCCGGTTCCTGGAGCAGAAGAAGCTGTGGAGTGAACCGGCTTTACAGACAGGTATGGATGTAGCGGCAGAGGGGAACAGGACGGAAAGTCTGAGTGTGCTTATGGATGTCAGAAAAGAGCTGTTCCCGAAGAAGAAAAAGACGTTTGAATTGTAAGGAGAAAAAGCGGAAAATCATATGGCAGATACGAAGAGACGTATAAAAAATGAAGAAATAAAGAAAGAAACAACAGAACCAGAGGCTGTGTCACAGTCAACTGCCATGCAGGAGCGTATGGAGTCTGTCAGTCGAAAGATCCTGATCACGGCAAGAAATGAGCTTTATATGAAGATGCGTTTCCTGGACGTTGCATTGTCGTGCATGCCATTTATACCGGATACTGGTGCGGACGGCATGGGAACGGATGGACTGTACCTTTATTATGATCCGCAGTATTTGGGGGGATTGTTCAGGGAAGACCGCATTATGGTGAACCGGATCTATCTGCATTTGGTACTGCATGGTATCTTCCGGCATATGCTCCGGAGAAAGGGAAGAGAAGAGCGGATTTATCATCTGGCCTGCGACATTGTGGCAGAATCCATCATCGACGGGCTTCAGTACCGCTGTGTGATGAAGGCCAGGTCTCTTCCGAGAAGAGAGATGTACCGGATGCTGAAGAAGGAAATGAAGACATTGACGGCAGAACGGGTATATGAAGTGCTGAAGAAAGAAGAATTCTCGGAAACGAAGCTTGGACAGTTAGAGTCAGACTTCTGTGTGGATGATCACAGTTACTGGCCAAAAGATGAGGATAAGAAGAAGCAGAGCCAGATCGAGAATCAGTGGAAGGACATCAGCGAACGTATGGAGACGGAGATGGAGACATTTTCCAAAGAGGCATCGGAAAGTTCGGGTGGTCTGATCGATCAGGTGAAGGTCCAGAACCGGGAACGGATGGATTACCGAGAATTTTTACGGAAGTTTTCGGTTTTAAAAGAAGAGATGACGGTAGACCCGGATTCTTTTGACTATAATTTTTACAGTTATGGATTGTCGTTGTATGGGAATATGCCATTGATCGAGCCGCAGGAGTGGAAGGAAGTCCAGAAGGTTGAAGAATTTGTGATTGTGATCGATACATCAATGTCGTGCTCCGGGGAACTGGTGAAAAAGTTCCTGGAAGAGACATACGGTGTGCTGAGTGAGAATGACAGCTTTTTCCGAAAGGTGAATATTCATATCATACAGTGTGATGACCAGATCCAGACGGATCAGAAGATCACCTGTGAGGAAGAACTGAAATCTTATATGGAGAAGTTAGAATTAAAGGGCGAAGGCGGAACGGATTTCCGCCCGGCATTTGCCTATGTGGACGAAATGATCCGGCAGCATGCATTTGAACATCTGCGGGGGATGATCTATTTTACGGACGGACGTGGGATCTATCCGGCGAAACGCCCAGTCTACGAGACAGCATTTGTGTTCATGGAGGAAGAATATGAAGATGTGGATGTCCCGCCGTGGGCGATCAAGATCATTCTGGAAGAAGGGCAGGACTTTTAAGGAAATGTTGAAATACATGGAGGAAAGAAAATAAATGGATATAAAGCGAGCAAAGAAAGAAATCAAAGATTCCATCGAGGCATATCTTGCCAAAGATGAGTTCGGGGATTATATGATTCCACAGATCAGACAGAGACCGATTCTTTTGATGGGGCCTCCGGGAATCGGAAAGACTCAGGTCATGGAACAGGTGGCGAAAGAGTGTAAAGTGGCGCTTGTGGCATATACGATCACGCACCACACCAGACAGAGTGCGGTGGGACTGCCATTTATTGAAAAGAAAGTATATAGCGGAAAAGAATATTCTGTTACCGAATATACGATGAGTGAGATTATTGCCTCAATATACGATAAGATGGAAGAGAACGGATTAAAAGAAGGAATCCTCTTTATCGATGAGATCAACTGTGTGTCAGAGACGCTGGCACCGACGATGCTGCAGTTCCTGCAGTGTAAGATGTTCGGCAATCAGAAGATCCCGGAAGGCTGGATCATCGTGGCGGCAGGCAATCCGCCGGAATATAATAAGTCGGTCCGCGATTTTGATGTGGTGACACTTGACCGCATCAAGAAGATCGATGTGGATGTGAACTATGATGTCTGGAAAGAATACGCATATCAGGCAGATATCCATCCGGCAATCCTTGCATATCTGGAGATCCGCAGAGATTATTTCTATCGCATGGAGACGACCGTGGACGGAAGAGTCTTTGCAACGGCCAGAGGATGGGAAGATCTGTCCCAGCTTCTGAAGACATATGAGAAGCTGGGAAAGAAAGCAGATAGAGAGGTCGTTCATCAGTACATTCAGCATTGGAAGATTGCAAAGGATTTTGCGAATTATCTGGAACTGTACAGAAAATACAAGAAAGATTACGGACTTGAGAAGATCATTGAAGGTGTCTACACAAAGGACACCTTGGAAAGACTGCAGTATGCAGCATTTGATGAGCGTCTCAGTGTAGTTAACATGCTGATCGGAAGACTGGGAACTTGCTTTAAAGATTATTTTCTGAAAGACCGGTTTGTGACGATCTTATATGAATATCTGAAGTTATTAAGATCCAATCTGCAGATCGATCTTGTAGTCTGTGAAGCGAGGGACAAGTACGAAAAACTCCGGAAAGAAGAGCAGATGACAAAGCAGGAAGATCATGTACGCAAACAGGTACTGGATACGCTGGAATCCTATGAACAGCTTACGAAAGAGGAACATCTGGATGGAGAAGCAGCATTTGAACGTGTAAAGGAATTGTTTGGCAATGAAGTGGCAAGGCGGGAAGAACTGACAGAGCATACACTTGCTGCGCTGGAACACGCATTTGATTTCATGGAAGCTGCATTTGGAGACAGTCAGGAGATGGTCTCTTTCGTGACCGAACTTAACACGAATTATTACAGTATTCAGTTCCTGAAGGAAAATGACTGCGACAAGTATTATCAGTACAATAAGAAATTGTTATTTGACAAACAACAGGAAGAGATCCTGTCCGAAATGGATGAGATCGAACAGGATCTGAACACTGTCATAAAATAGTAGTTCATATAACTAATATGTAAGCTTATATCCATAGCGGATTTTCCGGTAGATCTTCCAGACAATGACTGCCGGAAAACTAAGTGCGATATAAAGAGATGACAGTACGCCGACACCTCCGCCGATGATCATAAGAATTAAAATACCAATATTCATAAAAAAGTCCTCCTTGCTGATTCTCTGTTGTTTCCAGATACATTTTATGCATTTTGATGGAGGAACGAAAGAGCCAAAAAGGCTTCTTAACGCCATCTGAACAGTAAATGTTAATTTCTTAACGGAGTTTTAGCAGGAGAAGTACATTTACTTTGAAGACGGCAGGTGTTAGAATAAACAATGAGTAAACTTGAAAAATATAAGATGATGAGGAGAATATATATATGAAATGGAATCAGTTTCGTCTGAAGACGACGACAGAGGCAGAAGATATCGTCAGCAGCATGCTTGCAGATCTTGGAATCGAAGGAGTGCAGATCGAGGACAAGATTCCGCTCACCCAGTCTGACAAAGAGCAGATGTTCGTAGACATCCTGCCGGATATACCGGAAGATGATGGATGTGCATATCTGACATTCTATCTGGACGAAGATGTAGACAAACAGGAACTGTTACTGAAAGTCAGACAGGAATTGGAAGAGATGAGAAGTTACCTGAATCTAGGGGAATGTACGATTGAAGAATCACAGACAGAGGATGTAGACTGGGTGAATAACTGGAAACAGTATTTCCATCAGTTCTATATTGATGACATTCTTGTCATTCCTTCATGGGAAAATGTCGAGGCGAAGGACAGTGACAAGATGGTGATCCATATCGATCCGGGTACAGCATTCGGAACCGGTATGCATGAGACAACACAGCTCTGCATCCGTCAGCTTAAGAAATATGTGACAGAGGATACAGAAATCTTAGATGTAGGATGTGGAAGCGGAATCCTTGGAATGCTGGCATTGAAGTTCGGCGCAAAGCATTCCGTAGGAACGGATCTGGATCCGTGTGCGATCGATGCAACATATGAGAATATGGACAATAACGGGATTAGCAGAGATCAGTATGAAGTCATGATCGGTAACATTATTGACGATAAAGCAGTACAGGACAAGGTGGGATATGAAAAATATGATATTGTAGCAGCAAATATTCTGGCAGATGTACTGGTGCCGCTGACACCTGTGATCATTCATCAGATGAAAAAAGGCGGTATCTATATCACGAGTGGAATCATCGAAGACAAAGAAGATGTGGTAGTAGAAGCTGTGAAGGAGGCAGGTCTGGAAGTCCTGGAAGTCAATCACCAGGGTGAGTGGGTATCTGTAACAGCAAGAAAGAATTAGAGGATCTGATATGCAGCATTTTTTTGTATCACCGGAACAGGTGAGGGAAGAAAAAATCTATGTAGAAGGCAGTGACGTCAATCATATGAAGAATGTGCTCCGTATGAAGACCGGCGAGGAACTGACCATTGGGGACGGTGACGGGTGGCTCTATTTGTGTGTGGTGGAATCTTACGAAGAAGACATGGCGGTACTTAAGATTCTGGAGAAAAAGAAGGATGAGAGCGAACTTCCGTCAAAAATCTATCTGTTCCAGGGACTCCCAAAACAGGACAAGATGGAACTGATCGTGCAGAAAGCGGTGGAACTGGGTGTATACCAGGTGATTCCGGTGGCAACGAAGCGTGCAGTAGTAAAGCTGGATGCAAAGAAAGCAAAAAAGAAGGTCGAACGCTGGCAGCAGATCGCAGTCAGTGCGGCAAAGCAGGCAGGAAGAGGCATTATCCCGGCAGTGGGAGAAGTGTGTACCTATGCACAGGCCCTGAAGTATGCAGAGGAACTGGATGTTGTCCTGATCCCGTATGAACTGGCAGAAGGCATGGAAGAGACGAAGCAGATCATTGCAGAGATCCGGCCGGGGCAGTCGGTCGGCATCTTTATCGGACCGGAAGGCGGCTTTGAGAAAGAAGAAGTAGAACAGGCTGTGAAAGCCGGGGCAGAGCCGCTGACACTTGGAAAGAGAATCCTCCGTACAGAGACGGCCGGACTTACAATGCTTTCGGTTCTGATGTTCCATCTGGAAGGGTAGAGACATAATCTAATACTAAGAATGAAGAGTACAGGAAGTGAAGAAATGAAGGAAGTATATCTGGATAATTCGGCGACCACCATGGCATATCGAAGCGTCGGGGAACTGGTGCAGAAGGTTATGTGTGAAGACTATGGCAATCCGTCTTCCATGCATAACAAAGGTGTGGAAGCAGAAAAATATATAAAAGAAGCAAAAGAGACATTTGCAAGACTATGGAAAGTACAGGAAAAGGAAGTGTATTTTACTTCCGGCGGTACCGAGAGTGACAATATGGCGCTGATCGGTGCAGCAAGGGCGAACAAGCGTGCAGGCAACCACCTGATCACGTCATCGATTGAACATCCGGCGATCATTAATACCATGCGTTTTCTGGAAGAGGAAGAAGGATTCCGTGTAACCTATCTTCCGGTAGATCAGTATGGAAGGATCCGTCTGGATGCACTGCAGGAAGCACTGTGTGAAGATACGATTCTGGTATCGATCATGTATGTGAATAATGAGGTAGGTTCTGTCCAGCCGATCCAGGAAGCGGCAAGTATCGTAAAGGCATATAATAAAGATATTTTATTCCATGTCGATGCGGTACAGGGATTTGGAAAATATAAGATTTACCCGAAGAAACTTAAGGTAGATATGTGTTCCGTCAGTGGTCATAAAATCCACGGACCGAAGGGTGTGGGGGCTTTATACATCGGTGAAAATGTAAAGATCCGTCCGATCGTTTATGGAGGCGGCCAGCAGCATGATATGCGTTCCGGAACAGAAAATGTACCGGGAATCGCAGGACTTTCTCTGGCAGCAAAGACGATTTACGACAACCTGGATAAGAAGGTAGAGAAGATGAGGATGCTAAAGCAGCATTTCATTGAAGGCGTGGAAAAGATTGAGAATACGACGATCCACGGATTATATGATGAGACATCGGCACCACATATTATCAGTGTAGGAATCGCAGGTATCCGGAGTGAAGTATTGCTGCATGCGCTGGAAGATAAGGGAATCTATGTATCATCCGGTTCGGCATGTGCATCCAATCATCCACAGATCAGCGGTGTGTTAAAGGGAATCGGCGCAAGGCAGGAGTTCCTGGATGCGACCCTCCGGTTCAGTATGTCAGAATTTACTACGATGGAAGAGATTGACTATACGCTCGATGCACTATATAATATAGTACCGATGCTTAGAAGATATACCAGACATTAAGTAGATCACGATAAAAGAGAAAGAAATCAGGAAAGGAATCAGAAGATGAGATTTCATACATTTTTATTAAAATATGGAGAGATTGGAATTAAGGGAAAGAACCGTCATCTGTTCGAGGATGCACTGGTACGCCAGGTGCGCTATGCATTAAAGGATGTGGACGGACAGTTTGATGTGCATAAGTCACAGGCGAGAATCTATGTGGACTGTGAAGGAGATTACGATTATGATGAGACGGTAGAACATCTGAAAAAGGTATTTGGTCTGGTCGGAATCTGTCCGGTTGTCCGTATGGAGGATAAAGGATTTGAGGAACTGAAGAAAGACGTTGTGGCATATATGGATGAGATGTATCCGGATAAGAACTTCACATTCAAAGTAGAATCCAGACGTGCAAAGAAGTCGTACCCATTGAATTCTATGGAGATCAGCCGTGACCTTGGAGAGGCTATTTTGTATGCATTTCCGGAGAGCGGAATCAAAGTCGATGTGCATCATCCGGATGTCATGGTCAATGTAGAAGTAAGGAATGAGATTTATGTATATTCACAGATTATCCCGGGAGCAGGCGGAATGCCGGTTGGAACGAATGGTTCGGCGATGCTGCTGTTATCCGGTGGTATTGACAGCCCGGTTGCGGGATATATGGTATCAAAACGTGGTGTGAGTCTTGAAGCAACCTATTTCCACGCACCGCCGTATACAAGTGAGCGTGCAAAACAGAAAGTTGTGGATCTTGCGAAGAAGGTAGCAAAATATTCCGGACCGATCAAGCTTCACGTAGTTAACTTTACTGACATCCAGCTTTATATCTATGACCAGTGCCCGCACGATGAACTGACGATCATTATGAGAAGATATATGATGCGTATTGCAGAGCATTTTGCAAAAGAAGATGGATGCTTAGGTATGATCACAGGCGAGAGTATCGGGCAGGTGGCAAGTCAGACCATGCAGAGCCTTGCGGCAACCAATGATGTATGTACGATGCCGGTTTATCGTCCGCTGATCGGATTTGACAAGCAGGAGATCGTGGATGTATCAGAGAAGATCGATACTTACGAGACATCCATCCAGCCATTCGAAGACTGCTGTACGATCTTCGTGGCAAAACATCCGGTAACAAAGCCGAATATTGATGTGATCCGGCGTTCGGAAGAGAACCTGAATGAAAAGATTGATGAGCTGATGAAGCAGGCGATCGAGACTGTTGAGGTCATTGAAGTAAAATAAAAAAAGAGGGCTGAACCCTTAAACAGGTCAGCCCTTTTTCTAAGTAGATCATTTACTTTTTGATTACTGATTAGTCACAAAGATATGGTTTTAACATAGCCATGATCTCATCTACATTATCATCAGCGTGGATGTTCAGATCGATCGGTTTAGAAAGATCTAAGCTGAAGATTCCCATGATTGATTTTGCATCGATGACATATCTTCCGGATACAAGATCAAAATCATAATCAAATTTTGTGATGTCATTTACAAATGATTTTACTTTGTCAATTGAATTTAAAGAAATTTTTACTGTTTTCATTGGAATACCCTCCTTGATTCATTTCTTGTTCTATAGATATATTAAGAGTCAGACGAAGAAAAGTCAAGAAACAAATTGCCAAAGAATTCAGAAGATTTTCGTTAGAAGTTACAACAATGTGTAAAAAAGAAAGGAACAGATACATGAAGAAAGTAGCATTGCATAATCTCGGGTGCAAAGTGAATGCGTATGAGACGGAAGCCATGCAGGAACTGCTGGAAAAGCATGGATATGAGATTGTGCCGTTTCAGGAAGGTGCAGATGTGTATATCATTAATACCTGTACGGTGACAAATATGGCAGACCGGAAATCCAGACAGATGCTGCACAGGGCAAGAAAGATGAATCCGGATTCGATTGTCGTTGCCTGTGGCTGTTACGTGCAGGCCAGAAAAGATGACATCCCGGATGGAATCGATATTGTCATCGGAAATAACAAGAAGCAGAATATTGTCGAGATCCTGGAAAATTATGAGAAAGAGAAAAATCCGGATGCCCAGGCCGGAACACCGGCAAAACAGGAAAAAGCGGCAGAGACTTATCAGGAGATTCTGGATATCAATCACGAAAAAGCGTATGAAGATCTGCATTTAAGCACGGCAGCAGAGCATACGAGAGCGTATATCAAGGTACAGGATGGATGTAACCAGTTCTGTTCTTACTGTATTATTCCATTTGCAAGAGGAAGAGTAAGAAGCAGAAGCCGTGTCAGCGTACTTGAAGAAGTAAAGACATTGGCGGCCAACGGATACAAAGAAGTGGTGCTGACGGGAATCCACCTGAGTTCCTATGGAATCGACTGCGATGACAATCTGTTATCCCTGATCCTTGCGATCCACGAAGTAGATGGAATTGAAAGAATCCGCCTCGGATCACTGGAACCAAGAATCATCACGGAGGAATTTGTACAGACGATCGCACAGCTTCCGAAGATGTGTCCGCATTTCCATCTGTCACTGCAGAGCGGATGCAATGCAACACTGAAGCGCATGAACCGCAGATACACTGCAGAAGAGTATTACGAAAAATGCCGGCTGCTCCGTAAGTATTTCCGTAACCCGGCACTTACAACAGATGTGATCGTTGGATTCCCGGGAGAAACGGAAGAAGAATTTGCCGAGTCAAAAGCATTTGTAGATAAAGTGGATTTCTACGAGACACACATTTTCAAATATTCCAGAAGAGAAGGAACGAAGGCCGCAGCAATGAAAGACCAGGTTCCGGATCAGATCAAGGCTGTAAGAAGTGCGGAACTTATAGAACTGAGCCATAGAAAACAGGCCGCATACGAAGAAAGACTGATCGGAACCACGCAGGAAGTTCTGATCGAAGAGAAAATTATACGCAACGGAGAAGAATTACAGATTGGTCACACAAAGGAATATGTGAAAATTGGTGTAAAAAATCCGAATAATCTTATTAATCAGCTTGTAAATGTAGAAATTGAAAACCAATTACAAATATTGCATTGAAATTTAAGATTTAATCATGTAGAATAAAATTGAAATATTTTTGGAGGACGTGATTACATGAAAAATATGACAAATACCCAGTTTTTCCAGGTGGAAAGTGGACCGCAGATCAGTGCAAAAGATATTCTGGAAATCGTATACAAGGCATTGAGTGAAAAGGGATATAATCCGGTAAATCAGATCGTAGGATACATTATGTCCGGCGATCCGACTTATATCACAAGCCATAACGGAGCCAGAAGTCTGATCATGAAGATGGAAAGAGATGAACTGGTAGAAGAGATGCTCAAGACGTATATTGAGCATAATGAGTGGGAATAATGACTATGAGAATCATGGGACTGGACTATGGATCTAAGACGGTAGGTGTTGCTGTCAGTGATCCGTTGGGAATTACTGCTCAGGGAGTGGAGACTATATGCAGAAAGGACGAGAACAAGCTCAGAAAGACCTGTGCGCGTATCGAAGCACTGATCGAAGAGTATCAGGTTACGAAGATTGTCCTCGGACTTCCGAAGCATATGAACAATGATATTGGAGATCGTGCGGAAAAATCAATGGCATTTGGTGAGATGTTAAAAAGACGGACCGGCCTGGAGGTCGTGATGTGGGACGAGCGTCTGACCACGGTAGAAGCTGAACGGACTTTAATAGAGAATAAGGTAAGGCGTGAAGACCGTAAGAAATATATTGATAAGATTGCGGCTGTTTTTATATTGCAGGGATATTTGGATTCACTTGCACACACGCCATTGGATTAAGAGGTAGATTGCAGATGGAAAAGATTAAATTCATGTCCGAAGAGATGAATGAAGAAGTAGATTTTTATGTACTTGAACAGACGAAAGTTGGTGGTGTGTCATATATTCTGGTGACGGATTCGGAAGAAGATGATGCAGAATGTCTGATTCTGAAAGACACATCAGGAGAGAGTCAGTCAGAGAGCGTATACGAGATCGTAGAGGATGATGTAGAGCTTTCTGCTGTTCTGAAAGTATTTGAAGAACTACTTGAAGATGTAGAGATTGAAAGGTAGTTTGGAATGTCTATCAGTAAAGAGAAGTTTAAAGAAATGCTGAGAGAGAAGGGGTTGAAAGTTACCAACCAGCGTATACTGGTACTGGAGGTCCTTGCAGATCACCGCGATAAGCATCTGACTGCAGAAGATATTTATGAATTAGTAAGAGAAGATTATCCGGAGATTGGGCTGGCAACTATATACCGGACAGTGCAGTTGTTACTGGAAATGCAATTGGTGGATCGTATCAGTCTTGATGATGGATGTGCACGTTATGAAATCGGAGAATTCTTTGATGGAGAAGAAAGACATCATCATCACCATCTGATATGCAGAACATGTGGTAAGATTCTTCCGTTTAAGGATGATCTGTTGGAAGATCTGGAAGATAAGATCGAAGATACCACGGGATTTCATGTGTTAGACCACGAATTAAAGTTCTATGGACAGTGCAGGGAGTGCCAAAAAAGAGGCAGAAAAAAGTAGTGCGGTAAACACGTGGAGGTGTAATTTTGAAAAGAGAAAACAATGGAAAAATGCGTATCATTCCACTCGGAGGTCTGGAAAAGATCGGAATGAACATCACAGCTTTTGAGTATGAAGACAGTATTATTGTTGTAGACTGCGGATTATCTTTCCCGGAGGAGGATATGCTTGGAATCGACCTGGTCATTCCGGATGTCACCTACCTGAAAGATAACATTCAGAAAGTAAAAGGATTTGTAATCACCCATGGACATGAGGACCATATCGGTGCACTTCCTTATGTATTAAGAGAACTGAATCTTCCTATCTATGCGACAAAGCTTACGATGGGAATCATTGAGAAAAAGCTGACGGAACATAATCTGCTTCGCAGTACAAGAAGAAAAGTTGTCAGACACGGACAGTCGATCAATCTGGGACAGTTCCGTATCGAATTTATTAAGACAAACCACAGTATCCAGGATGCGGCAGCACTGGCAATCTATTCACCGGCTGGTATTGTTGTGCATACAGGAGACTTTAAAGTAGATTATACACCGGTATATGGTGATGCGATCGATCTGCAGAGATTTGCAGAGATCGGCAAGAAAGGCGTACTGGCACTGATGTCAGACAGTACCAACGCCGAGAGACCAGGATTTACACAGTCAGAGCGTACAGTAGGTATCACATTTGATCATGTTTTTGCAGAACATAAAGATACCAGAATTATCATTGCAACATTTGCATCAAATGTAGACCGTGTACAGCAGATCATCAATACGGCATGTAAATATGACCGTAAGGTGGTCGTAGAGGGACGAAGCATGGTGAACATCATCCAGGTTGCACAGGAACTGGGATACTTAAATGTTCCGGATAAGACATTGATCGAGATCGACCAGCTTAAGAATTATCCGCCGGAGAAGACCGTTCTGATCACAACCGGAAGCCAGGGAGAATCTATGGCAGCTCTGTCACGTATGGCAGCAGATGTGCATAAGAAAGTAACGATCATGCCTGGTGATACGATCATCTTCAGTTCGAATCCGATCCCTGGAAATGAAAAGTCTGTATCCAAGGTAATCAATGAACTGACAGCTAAGGGAGCGAATGTCATCTTCCAGGATGCACATGTATCCGGTCATGCATGTCAGGAAGAACTGAAACTGATCTATTCTCTGGTAAAACCGAAATATGCGATCCCGGTTCACGGAGAATACCGTCACCTCAAAGCAAATGCGGGAATTGCCAGAATGCTTGGCATTCCAAAAGATAATATTTTCATCCTGAAATCCGGTAATGTTCTGGAAGTCAGTGAGAAGGAAGCAAAAGTAGTAGACAATGTACACACAGGAGAGATTCTGGTAGACGGACTTGGTGTAGGAGATGTAGGAAATATTGTACTTCGTGACAGACAGCATCTGGCGGAAGACGGTATTATGATCGTTGTACTGACACTGGAAAAAGGAAGCAATCAGCTTCTTGCAGGTCCGGATATTGTATCGCGTGGATTCGTCTATGTAAGAGAGTCCGAAAGTCTGATGGAAGAGGCAAGGAAAGTTCTTACAGATGCAGTGGAGGATTGTCTGACACATCAGCGCAACGCAGACTGGAGTAAGATCAAGCTTGTGATTCGTGATACGATGAACGATTTCATTTGGAAACGTACCAAGAGAAGACCAATGATCCTTCCGATCATTATGGACGTATAAAAAAAGAAAAAATGAGCCGCCACATAGTACGAAACCGGCGCCTTCCGACACAGTGTGTGAGGCTGGTTTTGTACAGTGTACGGCTCGTTTCCTTGTAGAATACTAAGAGAAACTGCAGGAAAGAACAGGTACAACAGTTAGAACAGAGGTAGAGATACTATGATCGTAGATGAACGTATGGTTACATACATCCGGTCGTTGGAACGTCCGGAGAATCCTGTGATAGAGGCAATCGAACAGGAAGCATTGGAAAACTTCGTACCGATCATCCGCAAAGAAACCCAGAGCTTCTTAAAGGTAATGATGTTAATGAACCGCCCGGCCAGAGTGCTGGAGGTGGGCACAGCAGTCGGATTTTCGGCAATCTTAATGAGTGAATATCTTCCGGAAGGAAGCCGTATCACAACAATAGAAAACTATGAAAAAAGAATCCCGATTGCGCGAAACAACTTTAAGCGTGCGGGGAAAGAAGAACAGATCACGCTGATCGAAGGGGATGCCCTGGAAGTGATGAAGACCCTGGAAGGTCCATATGATTTTATCTTTATGGATGCGGCCAAGGGACAGTATATCCATTATATGCCGGAGGCAGTAAGACTGCTTGCGGATGGAGGTATCCTGATGTCAGACAACGTATTACAGGATGGGGATATCATAGAATCCAGATTTGCGGTAGAGAGGCGGAACCGTACCATCCACAGCCGTATGCGGGATTACCTCTATGAATTAAAGCACAGCAATGTGCTGGAGACATCGATCATCCCGTTGGGTGATGGTGTGGCACTCAGTATCAAGAAGAAAAAAGAGGAGAAGGAGAATCGATAAGATGAGAAACAGACATCCAGAATTACTGATTCCTGCAAGCAGTCTGGAAGTGTTGAAGACTGCGGTTATGTTTGGTGCAGATGCAGTATATATCGGAGGAGAGGCATTTGGACTTCGTGCAAAGGCAAAGAACTTCTCTATGGAAGACATGAAAGAAGGCGTGCAGTTTGCGCATGAGCATGGAGCAAGAGTTCATGTCACTGTAAATATTCTTGCACATAATGATGACCTGGAAGGTGCGGCAGAGTATTTAAAAGAACTAAAAGAGATCGGACCGGATGCGCTGATCATTGCAGATCCGGCAATTTTTATGCTTGCAAAAGAGATTTGTCCGGAGATAGAAAGACATGTCAGCACACAGGCAAATAACACGAACTATGGAACATTCAACTTCTGGTGGAACCTGGGGGCAAAGCGTGTGGTAACAGCCAGAGAACTTTCATTAAAAGAAATCAGGGAGATCCGTGCGCATATTCCGGCAGAGATGGAGATTGAAAGTTTTATCCATGGGGCAATGTGTATTTCTTATTCTGGAAGATGCCTGCTGAGCAATTTCTTTACGGGAAGAGATGCCAATCAGGGTGCCTGTACACATCCGTGCCGTTGGAAATATTCCGTGGTAGAAGAGACAAGACCGGGCGAATATATGCCGGTGTATGAGAATGAAAGAGGAACATACATTTTCAACTCCAAGGATCTGTGTATGATTGAACACATTCCGGAAATGATCGATGCGGGAATTGATAGTTTTAAGATCGAGGGACGTATGAAGACGGCTCTGTATGTGGCGACGGTTGCAAGAACTTACCGCAAGGCGATCGATGATTATCTGGAGGATCCGAAGAAATATGAGGCGAATATGCCATGGTACAGGGATCAGATTTCGAACTGTACATACCGTCAGTTTACGACAGGATTTTATTTTGGAAAACCGGGTGATGAGAGCCAGATCTACGATAGTAACACGTATATCAAAGAGTACACTTATCTTGGCATTATCGGCGGGATTAAAGATGGCATGTACCGCATCGAACAGAGAAATAAGTTCTCCGTAGGTGAGACTGTCGAGATTATGAAACCGGACGGACAGAACGTAGAAGTAACGGTGGAAAAGATCATAGATGAGGATGGGCAGGAGCAGGAGAGTGCGCCGCATCCAAAGCAGGTGCTGTATGTGGCATTAAGCGGAGAAGCTTCCGTATATGATATTTTAAGACGCCAGGAAGGTGTAACGGAATAGGGCAGACAAGTAACAGAGAAAGCAGTGATTCAGTGCAAAAATGGAAAAGCACAGAATCACTGCTTTTTGCATAGAATATAATAAATCTGCCTAAGAGGTGCTTTGTCTTGAAGTCATTTCCCCAACCATTGACGGCAGCGGAAGAAAAGTACTATATGCAGAAATATACAGAGGGTGATCTGGAAGCAAAGCACATTCTAATAGAACGGAATCTGCGTCTGGTTGCACATATCGTGAAAAAGTACCAGCCGCCTCCGGAAGAGATGGAAGACCTTCTGTCGATCGGAACCATCGGGCTTATGAAGGCTGTTGTAACGTTTGATCCGGATAAGAGCGCAAGGCTTGCGTCGTATGCAGCAAGGTGCATCGAAAATGAAGTATTGATGTACTTGAGAGGTAAGAAAAAAAGTTCAAAAGAAGTATCTTTGTATGAACCGATCGGAACGGACCGGGAAGGCAATGAGATACAATTATTTGATGTGATTGAGATGAATGAAGAAGATGTCTACCGAAGACTGGAACGTAAGGAAGATGTGATCCGTCTGTATCAGCAGGTGGAATCGGTATTGTCTCAGAGAGAACGAATGGTACTGAAGCTGCGGTACGGCCTGTATAATGAAGAGGAATATACACAGCGGGAAATTGCAGCAATGCTCGGCATTTCCAGATCGTATGTATCAAGAATTGAGAAGAGTGCGATTGAAAAATTAAGAAACTTTTTCACTTCTTAGAAAAGTCTTTAAAAAATCTTTAGAATTCTATATCCGTTATTTTAAGAATCAAAGTCTATACTTAACACCATAAGAAAGAGGCATGCAAAATGGTATGTGAGAAAGGGTGGCAGTTATGAAAGTACTGGTGTTAAGTGGTAGATTTGGAATGGGACATGAGATGGCAGCCAATGCGATCTGCGAACAGTTCCGGAAAATAGATGAACAGGCAGAAATTGAAAAAAAAGATCTTCTGGAAGAGTTATATCCACATATCAGTAAATTCATTTTCGGTGGATTCCGCATGATGGTAGAGCACTGTTACGGGATTTATAATTTTATCTACAAAATGTCCGGAAGGATGAAGGTAGAAATGCGGCCAAGGGGAAAGGCACTCTATAAAAGGTTAAAGAAGATCATGGATGGAGAACAACCAGATGTGATCGTCTGTACACATCCGATGTGTGTAAAAGCAATTGCATCCTATAAAGAAAAGACAGGGCTCAAAACACCACTTGTGACCTGCATCACAGATATCAGTATGCATCCGGAGTGGACAGCATCACAGACAGACATCTATCTTGCTCCGACACAGGAGATCAAAAGGCATCTGATGAAGGAGGGGGCCAGGGCGGAAGATATTCTTGTGACAGGAATTCCGGTTCGCCAGCAGTTCCTGGATGCAGATTGCCGTCAGAAATGGGAAAGAAACAGAACACGCAGGGTGCTCATTATGGGAGGCGGACTTGGGCTGATGCCGGATCTGAAAGAATTGCTTGAAAAATTACATAGCATGCAAGGCGTTGAGAGCGTAGTCATTACCGGAAAAAATCATAAGATGTATGAGGAATGGGTGAACCGCTATGAGGATGTGGAAGTACTTGGATACACGGAAAATATCAGCAGATATATGCGCGGAGCAGACCTTGTGATTACAAAAGCAGGTGGAATTACGTTGTTTGAAATTCTGCATAGTCAGGTTCCGCTATTTGTCATCCACCCGTTTCTGGAGCAGGAGATGAATAATGCAAGGTATGCGGCAGAAAAAGGATTTGCAAAAGTCATATGGGGCAGACGTGAAGACTATATTCCGGAACTGGAAAAGCTGTTAAGTGATGAAAAAATGATGGAAGAAATGACCGGGAATGTAAGGCGTGCCTGTAAAGAGATGATAGAAGTATCACTGGATGAGGCAGTAGGGATCATGGAAGAAAGGATGACGGCATAATGAATATACCAAAGACTGCAAAACTGGGACTGGCCTGTGCCGCAGCACTGAGTTATAGTGTGATTCCGACGTATTTGCTGAAATACCGTTGGATTTTCAGAAGCAGACAAAGGGCATCCCGGGAAGAGAAGGTTTTGTACCTGACATTTGATGACGGTCCGGATACAGTATATACGAATATATTACTCGATTTTCTGGAGAAGGAACAGATTCCGGCAGCATTTTTCATGGTTGCAGGATCTGCTCGGAAGCATCCCGGGATCGTGGAACGGATGAGAAAGAGCGGATACCAGGTCGGAATACATTCGTTGAGCCACGAAAGTGCGATGCTTTCCGGACCGGGAAGAACCGGCCGGGATGTGAAAGAATCGAAAAAGATTATGGAGAAGATGGATATTGCAGTGAAATGGTACAGACCACCGTGGGGACATCTGAACCTGGCAAGTCTGTTCTGGATACGGAAGCTGCATCTGAATCTGGTATTCTGGGATGTGATGGCACAGGACTGGTCAGCGAAAGAGACCCCGGACAGTATCTGCAATAAGATATTAAGAAGAGTCTTTCCGGGTGCGGTTATCTGTCTGCATGACGGAAGAGGGGAGAATGGAGCACCGGGAAGAACGATAGAAGCATTGAAAAAAGCAATCCCATTGTTGAAAGCGCAGGGGTATGAATTCAGAAGGATAGAAGAAAAATATGGAACAGCAGGTGAGTCAGAGATCGATTAAAAAGTATATGGTTTTATTTCCGGTTTTAGCACTGGTGGTATGTTTTGTTATTTTGAAGGGTGCAGATATGGAATCTGTGTGGAATGCCATGAAAAGTGCGAAGCCGCAATGGCTGGCAGCAGGGCTTATACTGGCGGCGGTATTCAATATCGCGGAAGCGATCAATCTGAGGAGCGTATTGAATTCATTTGGATATCAGGTAAGTTTCAGACAGGGTATGAAATATGCTTATACCGGCTATTTTTTCAGTTCGATCACCCCATCTGCAACAGGCGGACAGCCGGTACAGTTATATGTGATGAATAAGGATAATATCCATGTGGCACATGGAACGATGGCTCTTCTGACAGAACTCACCAGTTTTCAGATTGCAGCATTTCTGATGGAAAATGTAGCAACGTTCTGGATACTGACGGGAAGGATACGTCTGAATAAGATGATGCTGGCATTGGCGGTTCTAGGGTATCTGATGAATCTGATTTTTATAGCAGCACTGGTGGTCATAATGTTATCCGAAGGTCTGAAAAAGAAGATTGTAAATGGAATACGTTTCCTGATCATGAAACTCCCGTTTGGGAATAAGAAGAGATTGGGCGCTAAGATGGATGAGATTGTTCGTGATTTTGAAGATTGTAAATTGTTTTTTAAAAGGGATCCGGTACTTGCGTTAAAAGTGACAACAGTCAGTCTGATCCAGATCATCTGTTGGTTCAGTGTTCCATGGGCAGTGTATCATGCAATGGGAGAGTCCGGCAGTTCTTATGGAAGTATGTTTCTGCATCAGATCATTTTGTATATGACTACAGCACTTCTTCCGTTCCCGGGAGCTGAGGGAATTAGTGAATTCTCATTCGTAAAGTTGTTTGCAGGTATCTTTACTTCTGTTCCGGTGGCAGCGGCAGTACTGGTGAATCGGGGAATCAGCTTTTATTTTTTGCTGATATTAAGTGGAATCTTTAGCATCGTGCTTGGACGCATGGATAGAAAATCAAAAAGTAAAATGAAAGTGAAATTAGAAAAATATTGACACGGCGGAAAGAATAGGCTATGATGATTGCACATTTAACGAAGATGAGTGATCAAGTACAGACTATTCTTTTTCGTTTTCTAAATCTGGACCGCCAGTGGCGGATTCTGTAGATGACCGGATCGGTCAAGTTATCAACTATATCAAAACAATTTTATATGAGTACCAGATAAATAAGGCAGAAAAGATGCTTATATAAGGACAGGTTCTGCATGGTCTGGTATGGAAAGGAGTGTGCAGATGGCATTTTGTACAGTTTTATCTGCTTCAGTTCAGGGACTGGGGGTAGAGATGATCCGTGTGGAAGCGGATGTAAGTAACGGACTTCCGATGTTCCATATGGTGGGATATCTGTCCTCGGAAGTGAAAGAGGCATCAGAACGGGTGAGAACAGCAATCCGCAATTCGGGGATGAAACTTCCGGCAAAGAAGATCATTGTCAATCTTGCGCCGGCAACTGTCCGGAAAAAAGGGGCATCGTTTGATCTGCCGATTGCTCTGGCGGTGCTGGCAGCTATGGGGTATATACCGGAAGAAGCAATGGAACGGGTGATCGTAACAGGGGAATTGAGTCTGGAGGGGAAAATAAGAGGTGTACCGGGAGTTCTGCCGATGGTGATAGAGGCGAAAGAACAAGGATGTAAAAGCTTTATCCTGCCCGGAGAGAATGAGACAGAAGGAAGACTCGTAAAAGGAATCGAGATTCTACCGGCAGATAATCTGGAGGAACTCTGTGCGTATCTGAACGGAGCTGCGCGTTCGGAAAAGTCTAAAAGGGAGAAAAAAGAAAATGAAAAAAACAGACAACATAGAGCCAGAGAAGATTTTGCGGATATCTGCGGACAGAAAGCGGTGAAACGTGCGGCAGAAATTGCAGTGGCAGGAGGGCACAATCTGTTAATGGCTGGATCACCGGGATCCGGAAAAACGATGATCGCAAAGAGGATCGCAACCATTTTACCGGAACTGTCATGGGAAGAAAGTCTGGAAATTACGAAGATCTACAGTGTATTGGGGCTGGTGGATCAGGAATACCCGCTGATCACACAGCGCCCGTTTCGTAATATTCATCATACAATCACCAGAACAGCGCTGACAGGGGGCGGCAGAATACCGATGCCCGGGGAGATCAGTATGGCACACGGAGGTGTGCTGTTTCTTGATGAACTTGCGGAATTTCCAAGAAATGTTCTGGAAGTACTAAGACAGCCATTGGAAGAACATCAGATTCATATTGCGAGAAATTATGGGAATTTTACATTTCCGGCGGAATTTATGCTGGTAGCAGCAATGAATCCGTGTCCATGCGGAAACTATCCGGATGTGCAGAAATGTTCCTGCACACCCGGGCAGATTCAGAAATACCTTGGCAAGATCAGCCAGCCGTTCCTGGATCGTATGGATATCTGCATAGAGACTCCGAAAGTTGTATACCGGGATCTGGACGGAGAACGGAAAGATCTGGAAGGGGAAGAGACATCTGAGACGATACGCCGCAGAGTGACGGATGCAAGGAATATACAGAGGGAAAGATATAAAGGAACAGATATCAGGACAAATGCAGTATTAGGACCGCAGGAGATCGGACATTACGTAGAACTGGGAGAGCGCGAAAGAAAGATGATGGAGCTTGCATTTGAAAGAATCGGGCTTACAGCAAGGACCTATCATAAGATCCTGCGTGTGGCAAGGACAATTGCAGATCTAGATTACAGTGAGAAGGTAAAGGAGAAACATTTAAAAGAAGCTATTGCTTACCGGTCACTGGATAAGAAGTACTGGGGACGTTAGGAGGATGTGAATGATATATGAATACTGGCTGGCAGGGATAGAAGGCATTTCGAATCTGAAAAAAAGAAAATTAAGAGAGGTATATGGAAATGGAAAAGCAATATATTATATAGAAGAAACTAATTTGAAGAAACATACATTTCTGAATGAGAAGGATATAGAGAGACTGAAAAAAGCAAAGAAAACAGTTAATCTCGAAATGCAATGGGAAAAATCCGTGAAAAAGAAGATAAAATTTGTGCCGTATTTTTCGGATGATTATCCGAAAAAAATGAAAGTGATCACAGATCCCCCGTACGCCTTGTACGTACTTGGATCGCTGCCGGATGAAAATGTGAAAAGCGCAGCAATCGTAGGGGCCAGGAATTGTACTTCATATGGAGAACAAATGGCATTACAGTATGGGAAATGTCTTGGGCATGCGGGAGTACAGGTGATAAGCGGTATGGCGAGAGGAATCGACGGAGCAGGGCAGAGAGGTGCTTTGAACGGAGACGGAACAACGTTTGCTGTTCTGGGATGTGGAGTGGATGTGTGTTATCCAAGAGAAAATATAGGATTATATATGGACATTCAAAAAAAAGGCGGAATCATATCGGAATTTCCACCCGGAACCGAACCACTTGCAAGAAATTTTCCGATGCGGAACCGGATTATCAGTGGACTGGCGGAATGGATACTGGTGATAGAGGCAAAAGAAAAGAGCGGATCTTTGATCACTGCAGATTTTGCACTGGATCAGGGGAAGGATGTCTATGCACTTCCGGGACCGGTGACAAGTGCGTTGAGTCAGGGATGTCACAGACTGATCCGGCAGGGAGCGGGAATACTGATCACACCGGAAGAACTGATGGATGAATGGAATCTGAATCGGATGCAAATTGGACAAAAAAATAACAAAAATGAAAAAATGCTTGAAAGTCCTGAGCGTATGGTGTATAGTTGTCTCGATTTGTTCCCGAAAGGAATCGATGAATTGATGAAAGAAACAGAACTTTCTATTTCAGAATTGATGGAAAGACTGATTACTTTGGAATTGAAAGGATACGCAGAAGAAGTATCCAGAAATTATTATATAAGGCTGTTGTAAGAACGGTCGGTATTATGGAGGAAATTATGGCACGCTATCTGGTAATCGTGGAGTCACCGGCAAAGGTGAAGACCATTAAGAAGTTCTTAGGAAGTAATTATGTAGTGACCGCATCGAACGGTCATGTGAGAGATATGCCCAAAAGCCAGATGGGTATCGACATTGAAAATGATTACGAACCAAAGTATATAACGATCAGAGGAAAGGGAGAGATTCTTGCGAAGCTTCGTAAGGAAGTCAAAAAGGCGGACAAGATATATCTTGCAACTGACCCGGACCGGGAGGGAGAAGCAATATCCTGGCATCTGAGTAAAGCTTTGAAATTAGAAGATAAGAAGGTTTATCGAATCAGTTTTAATGAGATTACTAAGAATGCAGTAAAAGCGTCGCTTAAGAATCCAAGAGAAATCGATATGGATCTGGTGGATGCGCAGCAGGCACGCCGTGTACTGGACAGAATTGTAGGTTACAAGATCAGTCCGCTCCTGTGGGCAAAGGTTAAGAGAGGATTAAGTGCCGGACGTGTACAGTCGGTTGCATTGCGTATTATCGCAGACAGAGAAGAAGAGATCAATGCTTTTATTCCGGAAGAATACTGGACACTGGATGCGGATCTGAAGGTCAAAGGAGAAAGAAAACTTCTGACTGCTAAGTTCTATGGTACAGAAAAGAATAAGATGACAATCTCATCCAGGGAAGAACTGGACGAGATCATGAAAGAAGTAGAAAATGCGGAGTATTCTGTTGCCGATATAAAAAAAGGAGAACGTACCAAGAAGGCACCGGTACCGTTTACAACCAGTACGTTGCAGCAGGAA
>ERZ836760.1550-NODE-1550-length-23816-cov-7.417407_pt1 | contig 23816 bp, 20 predicted proteins | sample MGYA00519941_ERZ836760 | MGnify/ENA primary metagenome ERZ836760 (study PRJEB31850, sample SAMEA3708807) | human gut metagenome | biome: human gut; feature: human-associated habitat; material: faeces | place: China | collected 2014 ... | reverse complement strand
ACCATTGGAACCCTGATGACGATGGAACTTGGAACCATGAGCCATAGGTCCTCTGTGCTGTCCAAATCTCTTGATTGCGCCCTGGAAGCCCTTACCTTTGGAGATTGCAGAAGCATCTACCTTATCACCTGCAGCGAAGATGTCAGCTTTGATCTCTGCACCAAGGGTGTACTCCTCAGCGTTCTCAAACTTGAACTCTCTTACATATCTCTTGGAGCTTACGCCAGCCTTCTTGAAGTGGCCCTGCTCTGCTTTGTTAACACCATGTCTGTGTACGATCTGCTTCTTGCCGCTGGCATCCTTGTTAACAACCTTATCCTTCTTGTCAACGAAGCCTACCTGTACAGCACTGTAGCCATCATTCTCCACGGTCTTTACCTGAGTAACCACGCAGGGACCAGCCTGAAGCACGGTTACGGGAACGAGCACGCCATCTTCATTGAAGATCTGAGTCATTCCAACTTTTGTTGTCAAAATTGCTTTCTTCATTTTTACCTCCTGTGTTCTACATAGCGGACCAAAGTGTTTCTGCGAAACACTTAGAAATACGCTTCGCGCATTTCCCTGGCGATTGTTCATCGCACTGTGTTCTTACGTCTAAGTAGAGGTTTTTGTTGTTTTGGCTTTACTTTGAAAAACTTACTTATTAGTTGTTCTTCATCTTGATGTCGATGTAAACACCGGCAGGCATTTCCAGTCTCTGAAGAGCATCAACAGTCTTCTGAGTGGGAGCCATGATGTCGATCAGTCTCTTGTGAGTTCTCTGCTCGAACTGTTCTCTGGAGTCCTTGTACTTGTGTACTGCTCTCAGAATGGTAACAACTTCCTTCTTGGTAGGAAGAGGCACGGGACCGCTCACCTGAGCTCCGGTCTTCTTAACAGTTTCGATGATTTTTTTGGCAGATGCATCAACAAGCTGATGTTCATAAGCTTTCAATGTAATTCTCATTACCTGATTTGCCATAAAAAAAGTCGCCTCCTTTTCGCACTTTTGTAAGTTAATACTTACTTTTTGTACGGACAAGCGGTGACTGTACACTTTCCCGTGTGTGTCTGCGACCTTTGTGCAACGCTTTCTTCTCTCCGGTCATAAACTTACACGTTGTTACTGCTCAAGGCAGATGTTAATTGGTACAGTGACTTGCCGTCAGTTTTCTAACTTGACATTCGCTCCACGGAAAACCCGATCTCCATTACTGGGAACCGGCAACCTCACGTTTCACAGCTATCATGCCACAGCAAGGATTAGTATACATTGAATTTACGGGCATTGCAAGACTTTTTTTCAAAAAATTGTATTTTTTTAGATACAATTCTTTTTTGCTGTTTTGCACAGGTTCGCCACTGTATTTTTGTGAGTTTCTTCTTATATCTAATGAGTTAAGCAACAAATGAATCATATTTTTGTCGCTTAACTCATATAATACAGCCCAATAATTTTTTATGACAAATGAAACCGTTCCCCCTTGGATGCTCTCAGTTGCCGTCGGGCTTATTCTGGCAAAATCTCTTTCTGCGCCCCGCTGGTCCGAGATCCCCGGGGCTTATTTTGACAGAATCTCTTTCTGCGCCCCGCTGGTCCGAGATCCCCGGGGCTTATTCTGACAAAATCTCTTTCTACGCCCCGCTAGTCCGAAAGCCAGTGGGGATAATTGGCTTGATTTTGTATCCTATACCCGCGCCCGCGAAGGTCGGAGGGTATAATTAGCTTGTTTTTGCCTCCCATACCCTCGCCAACACAAATACATAAAAATACTGACAGGCAGATGTCTTCGCTGTCCATCAGTATTTTTGTCTGTCAATATTTATTTCATCAACGGTCTGTTACAGCCGGTTCGCTTTCACATCCTCGAACTCCTGCAGCATTTCCTCGGAAGGAGCCTTGGTAGCGAGGCTGACTGCGATGATCGCGATAAGTCCCAGCCCGAAACCTACTACCAGGGAATACAATCCGGTTGCTTTACCCAGGGTCTGTCCGCCCATGAGAGGAATATAATCCCAGATGATAACGGCAAGTGCACCGGTGACAATTCCGGCTACCGCTCCTGGGAAGTTGGTTCTCTTCCAATATAAGGACATCACTACCAGCGGACCAAAGGCGGCACCTAAACCTGCCCACGCGTTGGATACCAGTCCCATGACGGTGTTGTTCGGATTCCATGCGATGATATAAGCCAGCACAGCTACTACCAGTACTGTGACACGGCTCACATTCATAACCGTCTTGTCATCCGCATCCTTTTTGAGCAGTCCCTTGAAGATATCCTCCGCTACGCTGGAGGCGCTGACTAACAGCTGGGAATCCGCCGTGGACATGATCGCTGCCAGGATACCACAGAGGAACAATCCTGCAATGAACGGAGCACGCATCTCCACGGTAAATACTTTCTTGATCATCTCAATAAATACCTTCTCATTATTGCCATTCACCAGCTCCGGCAGATACGCTCTGCCCAGAATACCGATAAATACTGCAAATCCCAGGGATAATGCTACCCAGCTGATGGCAGTAGCCTTGGACTTAGTCATTTCCTTCTCATCCCGGACTGCCATAAATCTCACCAGGATGTGGGGCATTCCGAAATATCCCAGTCCCCAGCCGAGACCGGAGATCACGCTGATGATATTGTTGCTGCCGTCACCGTTCTTCATCAGGTTCAGGAAGTTGGCACTGTCAGCACCGCTGGCTTCCAGACCGGCTGACAATGTAGTGCCGCCGGTTGTCAGAAAATGATAAGCGAACAGCGGTACTGCCAGAATACCGACCAGCATCAGCATACCCTGGATAAAGTCTGTCACACATACCGCGGTAAATCCGCCGAGGAAGGTATAGACCAAAACTACCAGCGCACCGATGGTCAGTGCCACATGATAATCAATGCCAAACACAGACTCAAACAGCTGACCGCCGGCAGAAAGTGCGGAAGCACAATATACCAGGAAAAATACTACAATAGTAATAGAAGAAACAGTCATCAATACCTTCTTCTCATCATGGAAGCGGTTCTCAAAATAAGTCGGCAGCGTAACGGAATTGTTGGCGCGGATCGTATATCTGCGCAGCTTCGTGGCGATGAACAGCCAGTTCAGCGTCGTGCCGATGAAAAGTCCGATGGCGATCCAGCCGTCACCTCCGACACCGGTTAAGTAAATAGCTCCCGGCAGTCCCATCAGCAGCCATCCGCTCATATCCGATGCCTGCGCAGACAGTGCAGCGACGAAGCCGTTCAGCTTTCTGCCTCCTAAAAAGTAATCTTCGGAATTATTGTTTCCCTTTGCGTAGAACGCCCCGATAGCAATCATCATGAGTAAGTACAGCACGAATGCCACAATTACCCATCCAAGCGTATTTCCTGTCATAATATCCTCCTCAAATTTTTCTTCTTGTACATTTTCTTAATTGTATACAGTGATACGATTTATTATATACAAGAAATGGCTTATCGTCAACAAATTAGTTTGCTATCGCTGTAATGTGCGAAAGTATATAATTGTGCTCATGTGTATCTTATTACAACTTTCTGTCAAAACACACGCGAAGCAATTCATAGAACACGTAGGCTGCCAGCCCCATCAGGAAGTCTGATTCATACAGATATACCAACACAGTAAAAATCGTCCATATTTCCGCCAATGGATCTGTCAGTTGCATTGCTCCCATCAGAGCATGTGTCCCGCTAAAGTAAAAATATCCGTCAGAAAGCAGCATCGACAAGCGAGTATCCAGTCTTGCATAACAGGCTCCGATGACCGCCCCTGTCAGCGCAGCCCCCTGCAAAAGGAACGTTCCCGCATACATCCGAAGACATTGTAATACAGATTTTTCTCTCCGGATCCGGAAATCTCTGCCATGGATCAGCAGACACAGCAGCAGTGTAATCAGAAGCACCCGGAAGATTCCCAAGCCATAAGGGAAGGTAAACAGAAAGCTCTCCGGCATAGCTTCCCAATTCCATGTTTGGTTTAGCAATTCCTCGTAAGTCACTTTTGATGTAAAAATCCAGAATTCCAACAATTTGCTGAACATTAGCAATAACAGATATGTTGCTGCCACACCGGCACATTTTACAGCTGTTTTAACTTTATCCATTCTTATCCCTCCGCCATTTTTTCTGTCGGATCCGTCATTGCAGCTTACCATGACTGCTTTATCATGGTAAGCTACACTCTATAAGTTACGCCTTTATAATAACAGCCGGAACAGTCTTTGTTTCTTTTTGTCCCCGAATGACTGTTTTTTGACCTTGAAATTTGACTTTCTGACAATTACAGCCTCTGAGGTTAAGTTTTCACAACGAAGCTTACAGGTTCAACCAGACACGTACCCGGAATTCTTCCGTCTCTTCCACTGTTTCATAATCAATCTGCCCCTCATATTTTCCAACGATCTGTTCCACGATCCGCAGTCCCCAGCCATGCTTCGTACTATCCTGTTTTTTCGTCCGAAGATGTCCTTCCGAAATCTCCGGTTTCTCTCTGAAATCATTCCTGATTTCCAATAAGAGCATCCCCGGCACCGTCCGGGTGGCAATATGTATTCTGCTTTTTGCCGCCTCCAGTGCATTTTCCGTCAGATTGGCATACAGGGCACAGAGATCCTTTTTCTGCAATCTGTCAATACCGGCAAATAGGGATGCCTCGATCTGTAAGTCGATATCTTCCGCTTCAGCCTGCTTTTTCGCTTCATATAATACAGTATCCACCAGCTCCATTCCGGTATATACCGGCACCGCTGCTGTCCGGACCGGTTCCTGCACACCGGCAATGTATTTCAAAGCCTCGGCATCTTCCCCTCTTGTGACCATCTGCTCCACCGCCCGGAGATGATGATGCATATCGTGATACAGCTTCGCATTTTCCGCATAAAAATCATATGCCTTCCGGTAGCCCTGCTCCAGAATTCCGTTTTGCAGATCCAGATACTCCAGCTGCTCTCGCATCCGCGTCTTCTGTGCATAAAAATAAGCTGCCGCCAGAACCGTTGTCAGGCAGGAAAAATAAAAATATTCTTTCATTCGTTCTCCCCGCAGCATATCCCAGAGAAAATTGCTGAAAAACAACGTCAGGAAAAAAGCCGCTCCCATGGTTCCCTGTATGACCGGAAACTGCTTTCTGTATTTCCTCACCGTGTCGGATTGTAAGACCAGATTTCCCATTAAGTTCACCCCAAACCATGCCGCCTGTCCGATCAGCACTCCGTATGCCGGCAGCCTGCCGGCGAACCACAACGTTACCTCCAGTCCCAGCAGATAACCTGCGGCATACAGAAAACACTCCTTCTCTTCGCATTCCCACAAAAGACCGAAGGAGACGGTAAAAAGGAGTAATGCCGGAAGGCAGGACAGCATCTCCCTCATACCGTACCATAAGAATCCATATCCAAGGGTCAGACACAGCACTCGCTTATTTCCCATAAGAAGCTTATTTTCCCTGCCATCACTCCCATATAAACCATGGGCATGATCCCGTTCCATCCACCATACCATCCAAAATGCTTCGTGAAAGCTACACAAAAAAGTTATCATCTGCATTTGTGTCACGTCTGTCATATCTTTTTCTCCCGGATCCAATACTCCATGACTTTATCCTTTAATTTCCGCATTCTGGCCGAACTGACATAGAGTTCTTCCCCTGTTGTCAGCGTCAGTTTATCGTTTTTCAACTGTGTCACCTTTGTCACATTACACAAGTATCCTCTGTCAATTTGAAAAAATTGTTCCTCCGGCAGCTCCTCCGACAGACTTTTTAATGTTCTCCGTACTCTGTTCCGGCTTCCGTTCGCCTTCGCAATGCAGGCGTATTTCCCCCGCTGTCGGATATATGTGATTGCTTCCAACGGTATTTTCTCTGCTCCCTGCCCGTTCTCTACCAGCAGGAACCGATTCTCTCTGCGTTTCAGTTCCGCCACAGCTGCCGAAAGAGTCTCCGAAAGCATCTGTGTCAGGCATCTTTTGGGCAGAAACCGAAAGGGCTGTAATTTAAAAGAATCGTAGACATACTTTTCATAGGAAGAAACAAAAATAAGAAGTGACGCCGGAAGACTGCTCTGCAGCCGCTTTGCCAACAGAAATCCGTCCTCATCCCCCAGCTCGATATCCAAAAACAGCAGGTCAAAGTCTTGTCCGTCTTCTACTTCATATTCCAATGCTTTTCCGTTCTGAAATATATGACAGCAACCGGGTTCTCCCATTATTTGAAGAGACTCCGAAAGTAGTGCTTTCATCATTTGTCCATCTGCCCTGTTATCGTCACAAATCGCAATCTGCAGCATAGTCCCCTCCCGCCTGTTTTTCGAAATACCTTATTAATTACAGCATAAGCCACTGCCAATACTTCTGTCAATTTACTTTCCAAAGCTACCGGGAATGGGGAGAAAACCGCAAGTATTCCTTGAAAAAGTCTCCCGTCTATTATATGATAAGAAAGTCAGAAGACACGGAAATCCGTTGTTTTTTCAGAGAGAATCATTTGCTTCTGTATTTTATAATGTTTATTCAAAGAAAGGTTTTTAACATATGTGGATTGCAAATAATTGGAAAGATTATGAAGTGCTGGATACGTCCAGCGGAGAGAAATTGGAGCGTTGGGGAGATTACATTCTGGTGCGTCCGGACCCTCAGGTCATCTGGAAGACGCCCCACGATCATAAGGGCTGGAAGCAGAAAAACGGTCATTACCACAGAAGTGCGAAGGGCGGCGGAGAATGGGAGTTCTTCCATCTGCCGGATGAATGGGCGATCCATTACACCCTGCCTTTTCAGAAGGAAGCCTGCGGTAAGACTGATCCTCTGACCTTCCATCTGAAGCCCTTCAGTTTCAAACATACCGGTCTGTTCCCGGAGCAGGCGGTGAACTGGGACTGGTTCTCCGGTCTGATCCATAATGCAGGCAGACCCGTGAAGGTACTGAACCTCTTCGCATACACCGGTGGTGCCACTGTATCCGCTGCAGCTGCAGGAGCTGCTGTGACCCATGTGGATGCGTCCAAGGGTATGGTCGGCTGGGCGAAGGAGAACGCTGCTGCCAGCGGGCTTGCCGATGCTCCCATCCGCTGGCTGGTGGATGACTGCATGAAATTCGTAGAACGTGAGATCCGCCGCGGCAACAAATACGACGGCATCATCATGGATCCCCCTTCCTACGGCAGGGGTCCCAAGGGCGAGATCTGGAAAATAGAAGATAATATCTGGGATTTCGTAGGACTGACCGCACAGCTTTTATCCGATGATGCACTGTTCTTCCTGATCAATTCCTACACTACAGGATTGCAGCCCGCCGTGCTGTCCTATATGATGAATTCCACCCTGACGAAAAAGTTCGGCGGTCATGTGGAAGCCGAAGAAATCGGCCTCCCCGTAACCGAGAGCGGTCTGGTACTGCCCTGCGGTGCTTCCGGACGCTGGCAGCGTGACTAAATTATACGCATAACGAGCAAAAGCAAGAAGGAGCCTCACGATGGGTTCCTTTCTTCTATAACACATATTTTCTTAACACCGGGATCTTGCGCAGCACCCATGCGGTGGCCGTTGCCAGTGCCAACACTACCAGGCAGAATGCAGCCAGCAGCAAAATCAATACCGCTTGTCCCGCGGCTACAGACTGCACACCGCATTGTTCCAACACCGTAAAGGGTGTGATCTTCACGAATTTATACAACAGGTTCACATACACCGGATGTACCAGGTATACGGCGAAGCTCAAAGCTCCCGCCTCCTGCCAGGGGATCCGGTGTATTCTGTCCTTCTCCCGGGCAGCAGGAGCCGCGCCATCCCGTCCCCCATTCCATCCTGCAGCGAACAGAAGCACTGCAAGCAGTACTGTAAACGGATAATTGTATGCCATCTGAATGGAGAATCCCGCAAGTGTTCTGCTCAGGATCATTCCCAGAGCCAGAACCGCTACTGCAGCTGTCAGCCATACGTTCCTTCCCTTGTCCACACCTACTTCTCTCACCGCGAAGAAATATCCACACAGATAATACAGGAAATACACACCGCCATCCGGCAATACCGGAATACTGTTGACATCCAGTACCTTATTCAGAAACGGTGCCACACTGCTTCCTAAGAAGATCACTGCCATCACTGCCGCAACACCCCACACCGGCAGCACACGCAGCACTTTTTTCAGAAGCGGCGTGATCAGATATAAAAACAAGATCAGATACAGATACCACATATGGGACCAGGTATGTCCCATCAGAGTCATCTTCAGTGCCTCCGGGATCATCCTGATCCGGAAGGTCCGCTCCGCCACTACCAGCTCGGAAGCTGCATACGGAACGCCGAATAGGAGGATCGCCAGCGCAATCCTCCTGCAATATTTTTTAATCATGACCGGATAAGTCAATGTACGTTCCGGATTCAGGAACAAATATCCCGAGATCAATAAAAATATAGGAACACACCAGGTCACCAGATCCATAACTGACAGCAATAATGACCGGTATTCCGGCACTATTGACGCATCTGTCACATCTGTCGCACCTGTCAGTACATGCATCAGCACCACCGCACAGGTTGCCAGTACCCGGAGCACATCCAGGAACTGCTTCCTGGGTCCGGATAAGCCGTTTGTCATGTCTCTCCCATCTCCTCCATCAGGCGCATGCCTGCAGTATCTGTCACAGGAAGGGAGAATACGATGCTTTGTGCTTTACTCTCCAGTCCTGCTTTTTCCATTATAGCACGCATGATGGAATTTTTCTGCTCACTTTTTACCACAATGAACAACATTTCTTTTTCCGGCACCAGTGTCACGCCCAGAAACTGCTGTGCATTCTCTGTTCCGGTGCCCTTGGCATGGATGACTGTGCCGCCCGCCGCATGTACTTCTCTCGCTGCATCCATGACCAGCTCCGTATATCCATGATTGGCTATCACTACCAGAAGCTCATTCTTCGTCTCTTTCAATGTGGACTCCTCTCCTTTTACGAATTCCTGCCCGCAGGTCAGGTAATTCAATGCTTTCTTGCCACCGACACTGCTCACGGGAATGATAAATGCGATTCCCATTCCCGGGAGATCGATCTGCATTTTCTTACGCAGAGCAGCCTTGATCTGCCGCCAGGCAACATCTGTGACAAGATGGAACAATACGCTCTTCTCCATGCCGTCCAGTCCAAAATAATCTAAGATCTCATTCGCCGCGGTTCCCATGCCGACGGTAACACTGCCGACCTGTGCGCCTTTTTCTTTATAGCATTCCACGAATTTCCTCGTCAGCTGACGATTGGTGATGGTGACCATCATATATAATTCACTCATGGGCACACCTCCTACAGTTCAATGATGGCATTCTCATCCAAAGCACCAAATGCATCCGCCGCACCGGCAAATACGCCTGCACCGCTCTTCTGCTGCTTTAACTGATATACCATTCCCAATATCTGGATCGTGATCAGCGGTGTCATGGCTACCATTGCTACCACACCGAAAGCATCTGCGACTAAATTGCCGCCCACCGCCACACAGGCACCCTGCGCTAACGGCAGTAAAAAGGTAGCTGTCATGGGACCGCTTGCCACACCGCCGGAGTCGAAGGCGATCGCTGTGAATATCTTCGGTACAAAAAAGGATAGTCCGATCGCCACACCATAGCCCGGGATCAAAAACCATAGAATCGGGATCCCCGTCAGCACGCGGATCATCGCCAGTGCTACGGATAAGGATACGCCCACGGACAGAGAAACCCCCATGGATCTGGCAGAGATGGCGCCGTCCGTCAGCTCCTCTACCTGATGATTCAGTACATAGACCGCGGGCTCCGCTTTTACGATAAAGTAACCGATCAGTGCTCCCACCGGCACCAGTACCCACCTGTAGGATCTGGCTGCCATGACCTGACCAAGGTAATTACCGGCAGGCATAAAGCCCACATTTGCCCCTGTCAGAAACAGTACCAGACCAATATAAGTATAGATCAGACCGATCAGGATCTTCGCCAGTGTCTTCCCCGACAGTCGCAGGGCAAATATCTGGAACAGACCGAAAAACAATACAATGGGAAGTAATGAGAGTGCGATCTCTTTCACATAATCCGGAATCCCATGGGCAAAAAGCTGCGCCAGTTCCACGGAATCAGCGATCTCCGGGATTGCCACCGGCTGGTAATCCGCATTGGTCGGCTTATAGATCAGCCCCAGCACCATGACCGCCAGGATCGGGCCGATGGAGCACAGTGCTACCAGACCGAAGCTGTCGTCTGCCGCATGATGGTCATTACGGATGGACGCAATACCGACACCAAGTGCCATGATAAAAGGAACGGTCATGGGTCCCGTGGTCACACCTCCGGAATCAAACGCCACTGCCCGAAAGTTCTCCGGTACGAGAAATGCAAGAACGAACACTGCTATGTAGAAAAAAGTTAACAACGGCGGCAGTGCCACACCGATCAGCATACGCAGAAGGGCAATGACCAGGAAGATTCCCACGCCCACTGCCACTGCCAGGATCAGCGTCATGTTCGGCACCGAAGGCACCTGTGTCGCCAGCACCTGCAAGTCAGGCTCGGAAATGGTGATCACCACTCCCAACAGAAAAGATAACACTACGATCAGCAGAATATTTTTACTCTGGGTCATTCTGGCACCCACTTTTTCTCCCATGGGGGTCATGGACATCTCCGCACCTAGGGTGAAAAACATCATACCGGCCATGACCATCACCGCCCCCACCAGAAAGCACAGCAGGATACTGGAGGTAATGGGGGCTATGGTAAAGCTTAATACGATCACGATCCCTACTACCGGCAGGACCGCCTTCAAGGATTCTGCAAATTTTTGCCGGATCTTTGGATTCAATAACTTCAATATTGGTCTTTCCTTTCTTTAGGTTTTCTTTATCTTAACATGAAGCAAAGACCCGGTCCTACCGTTTTTCGTGAATTTATAAAATTTTCACGGGTTCTTAACGCAATCTTTATGCAGACAGCTCCCGGTCCTGCCCAGACTGCTTTTTCACAAATTTATAGGCCCAGACATCCACCACGATCACAAACAGGAAAAAGAAAACGAAGATCCAGTCCGCATCCAGAGACAGTGCGGAATCATAGATTCCATGCTCGATCATCGGCATGAACACGCTGAGCTTCAGGTAGCGTTTCCTGCGTTTTTTATCGCCTGCAAGTTCTGCCTCCTTCGCCACACCGAAGAAATATCCCATGATCACGCCATCGATGGCATGGGAAGGCACGGACAACAGGGCTCTGGTCACTGCCGTCCCAAAGTCACCGCCCAGACAATACAGAACATTTTCAATGGCTGCAAATCCCAATGCCGAAGTCACGCAGTACACGATGGCATCGAATTTATAATTGAATGCCGGATGCTTCCATGCCGCCCATTTGGCCGCCTGCATCTTGCAAAGTTCCTCGATCAGTGCCACCCCGATAAAATTATCCAGGATCACGTAGCACAGCGTATCTGCATCCACAAATACCAGAAATACTTCATCCAGAATGATTTCCAGTATCATGGCCGGGATCACGGACAACACGCCGAACAGGAAAATCTTCCACAATAATCCCCTCGGCTCCTTCTCCACCTTATCCTGTCTATAGATCCATACCACCAGTGCGATGGCCGGCAATAGTGCCAATCCTGTCAGAAACATAACCTATTCCTCTCTTGTCCACATAGACGGTCCGCCCTTTCAGGACCGCCGCCATACTACATTTTAATCTAATGTTTTTCCTGATGTCAACCTAACGAAAGTATATGTTCCTATTTTTTGTGTCTTGGCTTTTCCGGAGGATACCTGCCTGCCTTTTGCCACAGCTTTAGGGAAAAATATTCCGGTTTTCATATATCCTTAACTACTTCTTTACACCTTGCATTGCAAAGTAATGGTACTATAGTTATAATATATTTACAAAACAACTAACAATATTTCATGGAGGATCACACCGTGTTCCGATCATTTTCCGATAAAAAATCACCGCGGAAAAGCTTCCGCTTAAAACCACCCTTTACCAGACATGCCATCAGTATCCTGATCTGTGCCGCCTGCATGCTGTGCGCCACACTTGCCTCTTTTTTATATCAGCATATTGTCCCGGACAACCATGCCAATGTAGCACTGTTCTACATTCTGGCACTGGTGATCATCGCCAGATGGACGGTGGGCTACGGCTACGGCATTGCCTGCACCCTTTTTTCCGTAATAGCGATCAATTATCTGTTCACCTATCCATATTATAAGCTTAATTTCACACTGACCGGCTACCCTATCACCTTCCTGCTGATGAGTGGGATCACTCTGATCCTGTGTACCATGACCTCTCATATGACCATCCAGTCCGAGATGATCGCAGAGCGGGAAAAGCGGCTGGCAGAAGCCGAAATGGAAAAGATGCGTGCGAATCTTCTGCGCGCCATCTCCCACGATCTGCGCACGCCGCTCACCGGCATCATCGGCAACAGCTCCCTGTTTCTGGAAAGTCAGAACGATCTAAGCTCCACCGAACAGCGTACGATCATGACCAATATCTACGAGGATTCCAACTGGCTGTTGAATATGGTGGAAAATCTGCTGTCCGTCACCCGTATCCAGGGAGACAGCTTAAGCATCAATACCACAGAGGAGCCGGTGGAGGAAGTGGTGGGAGAAGCTTTGGAGAAGCTGAAAAAACGCTATCCCGATGCCGCCATCCGGGTCAGGATCCCCGAGGAATTTCTGATGATACCCATGGATGCGGTGCTGATCGAGCAGGTCACCATCAATCTGCTGGAAAATGCCATCGTTCATTCCGGAAGTATCCTGCCCATTGATTTCATCGTGGAGGATCATCCGGAGCATGTCTCTTTTATTGTGAGAGACTACGGAAAAGGACTGTCGGAAGAAAAATTACAGAATCTGTTCGAGACGGGTACCTACAACAATTCCCGGAGCTCGGATTCCCGCAAAGGCATGGGTATCGGTCTGTCCATCTGCAAGACCATCATCACCGCCCATCACGGAACGCTGAGTGGCAGGAATCATGCGGATGGTGCGGAATTCTGTTTCACACTTCCCAAGGCGGAAGCTCTCGCTTCGGAAAAATAAGTGTACTCTCAGCCACATACGATAGAACTGTTGAAAATACCGGAAAGGATATGAATCTCAGATATGAATAAGATCAAAGTTCTCTTAATCGAAGACGATAGAAGTATCAGTAATTTCATCACCGCTACCATGGACCGGGAGGGCTACAAGATCATGCATGCCTTAAACGGCAGAGAGGGACTTAGTCTCAGCACTTCTTTCTGCCCCAATGTGATCCTGTTAGATTTAGGGCTGCCGGACATGGACGGGCTGGAGGTATTACAGAAACTCCGTTCCTGGAGCGATGTTCCGGTGATCATCATATCTGCCCGCACCAAGGAGCAGGAGAAAGTCTCCGCTCTGGATCTGGGGGCGGATGATTATATCACAAAACCTTTCGGCACCGGAGAGCTCATGGCAAGGATCCGCACTTCTCTGCGGCACAGCCACGCCCAGACTCCCGGTCATGTATATAAGGCACTGGATCTGGAGATTGATTTCGAGAAACGACTGATCCGCCTGCGGGGCGAAGAGGTGCACCTGACCCAGATCGAATACCAGCTGCTCACACTTTTAGCGGAAAATTCCGGCAGAGTTCTGACATACAGCTATATCATGAATGCCATCTGGGGTCCCTATATGGACAATAATAATCAGATCCTCCGGGTCAACATGGCGAACATCCGCAGAAAGCTGGAACGGAATCCTGCCCAGCCCCAGTATGTCTTCACTGAGATTGGTGTGGGCTATCGGATGCGTGAGAATGAGAACGGTGGGACTGTATAAACAGAAATACAATTCCCGACACTGCCTCCAGCAAAATGAGTCCCGTCCCTCTGTCCAGTGACTTCCAGACGCTGTCCAGGGTATCCATCCGGCCCAGAATGTCTATGTAAAAGAAATCCAGATAGATGACCGCCGGTGAGATCACACATCCCGGATGCAGTACCGTCCGCTCCATGAGCAGACGGTACATTTCCACTGCCAGAAATATTACATTCAGGGCATAGCCCGCACAAAGCTGATTGTTCAAAAACGGTCCCAGGGAGCTGAGTTCCATACCAAGGGGAACACTTCCTGCCCGGACCATTTCGAAGCTTAAATACATGATTCCAACACTCCACAATAGCATCGCAAGGGATGCTATTCCAAGTCCTCTGCTTAATTGACTGGAGGGAATCATTTTCACATCCTCTTCCTTTCCGAAATACCGGTATACAAGCCCCAGCATCGTCAGCGTCCCCGCCATGGAGATTCCGGCCACCAGGCAGGCAATATCTCTTCCCCCAAACAACCCTCTTCCGGAAAATAAACAGATCCCGATGACACAGTTATAGATCAAAAGCCCCAGCACGATCAGATACAGGATCCTCTTTTCACGTTTCCGCTGCTCCTGGAGCTTTGCCAGTCTCACGACTTCCGTCACAGCCTCCTCCCGGTCTCCCGCCCGCTCTCCGGTCACAATGTCCTGAATCGGCAGTTCCAACAGATGGGACAGGGACTCCAATACGCCGATATCCGGAAAACTTTCTCCATTCTCCCACCGGGATACCGCTTTGTTGGTCACCCCTAACATCCTTCCCAGTTCACTCTGGGTATAATTTTTGCGCTGTCTGGCTTCCCGGATCAGATTGCCAGTTTTCTTTTTATCCATACTAATCCCTATACCTTTCTGTACTCTGCAAACTCTAGGTGCTTTAGCACCTTTGCTTTAGCACCTTTGCTTTAGCACCTTTGCTTTAGCACCTTTGCTTTAGCACCGTATGCCGGCCTATCTGTACCCTTATGGTAACAATCCTTTGGAAAATGCGCAATCCATTGTAACGAGACTGCCTGTTTTCTGTGATTTTTGCGCAAAAAATTCCCCTCGGCGAGGGGGGAGTGTACCGAGGGGGATAGAGAGAAAAGTATTTTTGAAAGAGGCGGGTTCCTTTTTCAGTTATTATAATAGCGTAATTTATTTATATTTACTGCTGTTTTTATAGCTTGTTTGTGTTGAAAACACTGTTTTTTTGTGGTATTCTGACTGTATCAATGTCAGTAGATTTAAAAATTGAAGGAGCAGCTATGGATATCACAACGAAAAAAGGCAGACGCGGCAGAAAGGATATTGACCGGATCATCGTGGAAAAAGGCCGCAGAGGTGATTTTTCTCCCCTGCAGCCCGATCATTATCACAGCTTTTATGAAATTTTTTATCTCTGGTCGGGAAGCTGCCGTTTCCTGTTAAAAGATACGGTCTATCAGATGGAAGCCGGAGATCTGGTCTTCATCGCTCCGGGAGAACTGCATCACTCTCTGTATTCCGCCGGAGAGGTCTGCGAGATCGTAATGATCTATTTCAAAGAAGAATATCTGCATTTATCGGACCGGTCTGCCGACAGCCTCACTTCCATATCCGGGCAGGGGCTACAGCTGCATTCCTTCATGGGCAGCGTTCCTACGGTATACCAGGAATATCTGCACTCTCTGCTGACCCGGATGCTCACCGAGAATTCCCGCTTCGACCAATACTCCGAACATTTTGAGCGTTGCTATCTGGAAGAGCTTCTGCTCATGCTGATGCGGCATTCCGTCATGAATGAAAAGGAACCGGATCTGCTGAACTCCCGGGATGCGGACATCCTGCTTGCCACAAGATACATTTACAACAACTTCCGCAAGCCCCTGACACTGGAGGAAGTCTCCTCCGTGGCTTCCCTAAGCCCCACCTATTTCAGCAAGAAATTCAAACTGATCACCGGCATGGGATTCAAGGAATATTTAAATTACGTACGGCTCAAGCACGCCCAGACGGCACTTCTCACCACCGACAGCTCCATCACGGATATTGCTCTGGAATACGGCTTCAACGACAGCAATTATTTCAAGGATCTGTTCAAAAAAGTATACGGAAAATCTCCTCGGGAATATCGGAAAAATCCGGATTGACATCGGGTTTCTTATCGGAAGTCTCCTCTAAGTCTTCCTCTTCGAAATGTTCTTCCGTCTGTTTTTCGATTTTCTCTTCCAGTGCCTCCCGGATTGCATCCTGTACGCTGTCGAACTTCTCCAGAAAACTGTCCCATTCTTTGATGCTGAATTCCTGATTGCCGATCCGGAATTTCGTCTCTGTATCGCCGTTCTGAAGCTTGTCGTAAATCTCCTGCATTTTCTCGCGGATCTGCTCCATGAGACTCAGATCCTCTTTTTCCGGTTCTCCGGCGGTTCCGGCCGCGTCCGTTTCCGTTGCTTTGTCCGCATCGGGCGTCTCCGAAGTTTCCTCGTTGCTGTCTACATCGTCACCGTTCTCCATATCATCCAGTTCTTTCTCCATCTCCCGGATCTTCTTATCCTGTGTCAGTGCACGCAGGATCCGGTTCACATCCTCCGGGCTGAACATGCCGATGGCCTTGGACAGGGCATCGATGTTATTCCGGTTAACCAGCAGGCTTCCACCGCCGGACAGCGGAATGTTGATACAGTTTTTCTCATTCGAAGTATCCCCCAGGGTCAGACGGTTATGATCATAATCGCAGACGAAGACCACCCCATTATATTCAATAACACCGTCCTCCGCCATTTCCCCATAGGGCACTTTGTCTTTGCCTTCGATACGACGGTTCAACCGTACACCACGTGTCACCGGAGCCAGCACTTTGTCATTTTCCTCCGCAGCCTCCAGATTTTCCGCAAAACGATTTTCCGCATCTGACGTACTCTGCAAAACTCCCTCATTCACTCTCTTCTGTGTCTCATACACGAAAGTCCTTCCATAGCTGATTCCTGTAATTGCCATAATATCTCCCTCTCCGACAGCGATTACTGCCGCAAAAAACGGATGGCTGCCTCTCTCAAGGCCGCCATCCGTAGCTTTTTCTCCATCCATGGTGTCTGTATTTTCCTATATGAATAATATCGACACAGCCCGGTAAAAACTTTATAGCATGATTCTCTTGTTTTTTGTACCTTAGCGCTTTATAATAGCAGTAGCAATACCTAAAGTCAGCTTTAGATAGTTTTATACAAGGAAAGGGATTATATATGTACAGTATCGGACAGGTTTCCGCAATGACGAATTTACCGATTTCTACGTTGAGATATTATGATAAAGAGGGCTTCTTCCCGAATCTGGAGAAGCAGTCAGGAATCCGGCGGTTCAGCCAGGCCGAACTGGATGCCATCCGCATGATTGAATGTCTGAAGCGTTCCGGCCTGGAGATCAAGGACATCCGGCAGTTTTTCGAATGGGTAGAGGAAGGTCCTTCCACTTACCCCAACCGTAAGGCAATGTTCGAAGCCAGAAAAAAAGCTGTGGAAGAAGAAATGAAGCAGTTGGAAAAAACTCTGGATATGCTGAAATTCAAATGCTGGTATTACGAAAAGGCCATGGAGGACGGCAACGAAGACGAAATTCACGCCATGCTTCCGGATAAACTTCCCGCTGATATTCAGGCTCTGTATGATAACAGCCACGACCGGAACAACGCCTGAAACGAAGTCTTCTGCATAAATTTTCCCTCGGAAATGTATTTTCATATCGCGTAAGATATGGTACTATATTATCAGTTAGTGTATGCTAACCTTGCGTTTTCTACATAACACACACTGAATGACCATTCGGAGGGAGAATATTATGAGGGTAACAGATTTAGATGCACAGATACCTGATCAGATCGGTCATGCCTTTGGCTATTATGATTATGGAGAGGAAATCGGCATGGATTCCTTTTTCCGCAGTAAAGATGCGGTGGCAGACTATATCGCCGGATATGTGCGGATGGCATTTGCTGGCGGTATGCTTTATGGCATCCGTGAGCCTGGTAGGGGCTATATCGCCTATAAGCTGCCGGGACAAAAGTTGGGCTTTCAGGCGGGTATGGAGCTTATAAAGGCTCTTTTCCATTCTATGAGTCTCAAAGAAATCTTTCGTATGGGAACCGCTATCTCGAAGGGCGGAACTTCTTTGGAGAATCGGATGAAAAAAGAAAAAAAGCCTTGTATCTTTATCGGTATGGTCTGTGTACCGGAAGAATTTCAGGGGCAGGGCTATATGAGGAGCGTGATGGAACTTGCCTATGCAGAAGGTAACCGTCTGAAGGTCCCGGTGATTCTGGAGACAGATGCAAAGTCAAAATGCGATAAATACATACACCTCGGGATGCATCTTGAAGGCATCAGGGATTTAGGAAACTACGGAAAATTATACGATTTGATCAAATATCCCGATTAATCCGTACAACGTCAGAGGAGGAAAGCAGATTGCCTGCTTTCCTCCTCTGTTTTTAACGTTCTCCCTGACTTAATGTTTCTGAAGTTCATTATAAGCGGGGCTTCTTATGGAAGCAACCGAATTTTCTATGAATTTTTGTGATAATATTAAAAGACAGATACATAATCATAGCTACATATCCGTTCCTCATTCTTGTAATTCTGCCATCTACGGAAATCATCATGTGGCAGATAATGGAATCTTCACACCTTTATTTAAAGTTAATACCTTCTGATACATTTCTATTTCCGGACAGCTTTATCATAATACCTAAAGCTAGCTTTAGGTCAATATTTTTTTACTGGACAAGGCTCTTATTTAGAAATGTTCACAATTTATACAAGCTGACTGCATAGCCATAAATTTTTGATTGCATCACAGAAAATCGTATGTTATACTGTAAAAAATAAATTTAACAAGAATCAGGTAGCAATGTCAGCGTGGACATCTTCGGATGTCTGCGCTTTTTCTTTTGCCTGATACGACAAAAGGAGGAGAATGTTATGGTAGAGCTCATTACAAATGTGAACAACGCCGTCAACGGTTTCGTATGGGGCGTTCCCATGCTGGTACTCTTGGTGGGTACCGGTATCCTGATGTCCGTTCTGACGAAGTTTTTCCAGTTATCCCATATCGGACACTGGTTTAAAAATACGGTGGGCGGCATTTTGAAAGACAAACATGTGACGAAACATACAGAAGCCGGAGATCAGTCCATTTCCCAGTTCCAGTCTCTGTGCACCGCACTGGCAGCCACCATCGGTACCGGTAATATCGTAGGTGTGGCAAGTGCTCTGGTGGCCGGCGGTCCCGGTGCCATCTTCTGGATGTGGGTCGTGGCTTTCTTTGGCATGATGACCAACTACTCGGAAAATGTTCTGGGTATCTACTACCGCCGCCGGAACTCCAAAGGGGAATGGAGTGGAGGTGCCATGTACTACTTAAAGGACGGTCTCGGCTCCTATAAGGGCTGCAAACAGATCGGTGCCGTACTGGCTGTGCTCTTCTCTGCTTTCTGTCTGTTAGCCTCCTTTGGTATCGGTAACATGAGTCAGGTCAATTCCATTGCAGCCAACATGACTTCCGCCTTCTCCATTCCCGCTACGGTAACCGGCATCGTACTGGTGATCATCGGTGCGCTGGTCATTGTCGGCGGATTAAAAAGAATCGCAGCTGTCACCGAGAAGCTGGTTCCTTTCATGGCGATTGCCTATGTCATCGGTGCTTTGATAATCTTTTTTGCGAATATCAGCCACGTGGGTGCCGTATTTACCGCTATTTTCAAAGGCGCTTTCGGTCTGAAAGCCGTAGGCGGCGGTATCGTGGGTTCCGGTGTGAAGCTGGCGCTGACCTGGGGCATGAAGCGCGGCGTCTTCTCTAACGAAGCCGGCCTCGGTTCCTCCGTCATGGTACATTCCAGTTCCAATGTAAAGGAGCCCGTGCGTCAGGGTATGTGGGGGATCTTCGAAGTATTTGCCGACACCATGGTCGTATGTACGCTGACAGCTTTCGCGGTTCTGTCCTCCGGACTGATCGATCTGGACACCGGTGCCGTATTGGTGGATGTGTCCGGTTCCGCCTTGGTAGGTCAGGCTTTCGCTACCGTATTCGGCAGCTTCGGTCCCGCCTTCATCGCCATTGCAATCCTGCTGTTCGCATTTTCTACCGTATTGGGCTGGAGCCACTACGGATCCAAGGCATGTGAATATTTATTTGGTACGAAATCCACCATTGTCTACAAGATTGCATTCGTACTGATGATCTTCATCGGCTGCACCATGAACTTAGGTCTTGCCTGGGATCTGTCCGATACCTTCAACGGTCTGATGGCGATTCCCAACCTGATCGGTGTCATAGCCCTGTCTCCCGTAGTAATGAAGATCACAAAAAATTACGTGGCACGTATCATTAAAAAGGAAGACGTAAAGCCCATGTTATCTGTCTTCCCAGAGATTCAGGAAGAACAGGAAAAGGCCATGTAATTTAACTTAGAATCATACTTCTTCTCTGGTAATATTCTTCGCCCATTTACCCTCTCGGTAATGCTTAATGACCCAGGGCCATTTGACGAATTCATCCGTGCATAACAGGAAATAGACCCACAGCACCGGGAGTTTCAGTACAAATGCGGCGAAGAATCCCAGAGGGATCGCATAGCACCACATATCGATCGTATCGCAGATCAGTCCGAACTTCGTATCCCCGCCGGCACGGAATACTCCGGCGATCAGCGCCGTATTCACGGCAGCACCCATAATATAATAAGTATTGATGAGCAGCATGTATTTCAGATAATGCATGGCAGTGTCATTCAATGTAGCAAACCGTAACACAAAGGGGGTAATTGCCAGTACGATCAGGCCGCCTATAGCTCCGGCGATTACCGTCATCTTCAGCATCCGGGAAGCGTAACTCTTCGACTTCTCCAGATCGCCTTGTCCCATAATATTTCCCAGTAATATGCCACCTGCACTGGCAATGGCAAAACAGAACACCGTGCCGATATTGCGCACTACGACGACCAGTGAATTAGCGGCCACCGCATCTGTTCCCAGATGCCCCAGGATCACGGAATACATGGAAAACGCCACACTCCAGGACACATCGTTGCAAAGTGCGGGCAGAGACAGACGCATGAAATCTTGTGTCAGCACCTTACTGTGAACAAACAGGTACTTCGGATGCAGTTTTACATTTTTGCTCAAGAAAGATACAATGAAGCATGCCACCAGTTCCACCAGTCGGGACAGGGCTGTGGCAATGGCGACACCGGTAGCTCCCAGCTTCGGCATGCCGAACAGTCCAAAGATAAAGGTGGCATTCAGAATGACATTCAATACGAAAGCCAGCATATTCAACACCATACTGACCGTCACACGACCTACGCTTCGCAGGATGGCAAGATACACCTCCGTGATGCCCCAGCACAGGTATGTGATGCCCATGATCCGCAGATAAGAGGCACCGATGATGATCAGCTCCTGATCAGGAGTAAAGAGAAGCATCATCTTCTGAGGAAGGAAAAATGCAATCAGCGCAACAATACCTGAGATTGCCATAGAGAAACGAAGTGTGATTCCCTCTACCGTATGAATTGCTTCCAGGTTCCCCTTTCCATAATATTGGGCGCACAAGAGAGTGGCTCCCGTCCCCAGTCCGTAATATACCATAAACAGGACATTTGAAAAATTTGACGCCAGGGATACTGCGGATATTGCGGACTGTCCCACATAGTTTAACATAATAACATCCGCGGAATTCACTGCTGCACTGAGCAGATTCTGTATAATGATCGGGATGGTCAGTTTGAACATCTGCCGGTAAAAATCGTCTTTTTTCATTGCTGCTATCTGCATGGTATTCCTCTGTGTTCCTCTCCATTGGATAATTTTCTGCCGTTGGATTGTATTATATGTCGTTCGCAGGAATTACGCAATATGCTAAAAGCGATCCGCCTGTAAACAAGCGGACCGCTCCTTTTAAAAAGGCTGTTTGATTATAATGTCCAGCCGGCAGCCTCCATCTGAGTGGCTTTCATATGCCGGTAAATGCTGTCTTTTGCTTCCAGTTCGGCAGGCGTTCCCTGCTCTGCCACCACGCCGTCTTTCAATACCACGATCTTATCCGCATCCGCCACGGTACGCATGCGGTGCGCAATGATCATGACGGTCTTGTTACGGATCAGCTTGGACAGGGATTCCTGAATCATCGTCTCGTTATCCACATCCAGGGAAGCCGTCGCTTCATCCAACAGGATAATGGGCGCATCCTTCAGGAATGCTCTGGCTATGGAGATACGCTGTCTCTCACCGCCGGACAGTTCCGAACCGTTCTCACCGATCATGGTCTGCCAGCCGTTCGGAAGCTTCTCCGCGAACTCATCGCAATGCGCCAGTTTTGCCGCAGCCAGCACTTCTTCGTCCGTAGCATCCTGCCTGCCGATACGGATGTTTTCCATCACCGTATTATTAAACAATGTCACATCCTGGAATACAATGGCGTACAGGGACATCAATGTCTCCGGATCAATGGTGGAGATGTCCATGCCGCCCACGGTGATCTTACCTTTATGGATATCCCAGAACCGGGAAGCCAGTCTGGACACAGTGGTCTTGCCACCGCCGGAAGGACCGATCAGGGCGGTCACCTCTCCCTGTTTTGCCGTAAAAGTCACATCTTTTAAGACAGTATCCTGATTGTCATAAGAGAATCCCACATGGGAAAATTCGATATCATAACCTGCCGGATCCATGGTATCCGCACCGGTCTGGATCTGTGCAGACAGAATCTCATCCAGTCGTTCACTCTGCACGCCGGTACTGATAATGGCTGCCAGATTCTGCAATGCCACCTGCAGGGGATCGTACATTCTTGACACTAACAGCAGGAACACAAAAAAGGTTAATACATCAATTTCGCCTCTCACCAGCAAAATTCCACCTGTCAATGCCACCGTAGCGATTCCCAGCTTTAAGATCATCTGCGCCCCGCCAACAAAGACTGCTGTTCCAAGTTCCGTTGTCAGCGCATGCTTCTCCACCGCGCGAATCTTGCCCTCCAGGCCTTCCATGTATTCTGCTTGCGCATTGTTGGCTCTGAGGTCACGCACCGTTTCCAGGCACTCCTGAATCCCGTCCGCGCAATCCATTTTTAACTTCATCTGCTTCTTACTCAGGCTCTTCTGTACTTTTCTGGAACAGCCTACAATGAGAAAAGATACCGGCAGCACCCACAGCGCTGCGATTGCCATTTTCCAGTTCATGAAAAATGTTCCGATTGCGATTAATGTCGTGGAAATGCAGGAACCCACCAGCTCCGGTACATAATGGGAAGATGCTGTCTCCATGGTGGCACAGTCCGACATAATGGCGCTGGTCAGATCAGACAGATCTTTTTTCCCGAAAAAGGACAACGGAATCTTGCGCAGCTGTTCCGCCAGGGCGATTCTCCGCACACCGCTCTCCACATAAGTTGCCAGGAATGTGGCACGATACTGGATCAATGTAGTAATGGCGATCAGTGCCAGACACAAGAGGCACCCGATCAGGTAGAATACACCCCTGCCTGCCATCGTCCCCTGCAGATAGTCTCTCACCAGAAAATATAACATCCACACCGGGAACATCAATACCAGATCTGAAATCGTAACGGATACGAATGCTTTCATCATATCTTGTGCACCTTTTTCCGAAAGTGCGTATCTATGTTGCAATTTTTCCTGTAAAATACTCATTCTAATCTCCATTCCGCAGGCGCCACAATATAGCCAAAGCCATATTTATATGGCTTGTGAAAAAATTTGCTATCAAGCATATTTTTCACACTTCTCCCGCCTCGTATTAAATACACATTGCAAACTCTGCATCGTAAAAACCTCTGCATAACTCTTTTCTTCTGATTGTTCTACGTTATTCAAAGCCTGCAAAACTTTAAACTATCAGCCCCCTTAAGCGCCGACCTTCCAGCTCACGGACTTGTTGTATTCTTCCCACATATGGGCATACAGTCCGTTCTGTGCAAGCAGTTCTTCATGTGTTCCC
>ERZ836760.1548-NODE-1548-length-23869-cov-3.317082_pt1 | contig 23869 bp, 20 predicted proteins | sample MGYA00519941_ERZ836760 | MGnify/ENA primary metagenome ERZ836760 (study PRJEB31850, sample SAMEA3708807) | human gut metagenome | biome: human gut; feature: human-associated habitat; material: faeces | place: China | collected 2014 ... | reverse complement strand
CCGGTGGTTCTTTTTTTTTAGTTTATAGATACACAAAAGCTGCCGGCACAGAACTCATTTCTGTGCCGGCAGCTTTTGTTGTTATCGGACCGGCCCGGTATAGCCCATACTGGCTGACAAGAGCTGGACGCTTTTCAATAGCTCTTCACTGTAATGCTTTTCTTCCTCCGCTGTCAGGCTATGGGCTGACAGGCTGATGGCGCCAATAGGGCGGTTTGTGTAGTTCATGATGACGGCGCCGATGCAGAAGAGGTTTGGTTCCGTTTCTTCATGATCGACGGCATACTTGCGTTTTCGCGTTTCTGCAATGTCCTGAAGCAGGGCATCGAGAGTCGTAAGCGTATGCGGCGTAATCGTCTTGACATGGAAGGTATTCCACTTTTCCATGATTTCCTCATTCGTATAGGTACTTAAAATGGCCTTTCCGGCACTAGTTGCGTATAAAGGCGAACGGCCGCCGACGCTGGTATAGACGGAAAAGGAATTCATATTTTCCGGATCTATACTTTGCAGGCACAGGAGCTCGCCGTTGTCCTCGACGGAGAATTGGGCAACGACCTGCAGCGATGAAGCGAGCTTCTCGAGCTCACTGGTAATGAGACGGGGATAGTTCGTCGCTTTCGTCGCTTTCACACCGATTTCGAAGAGCTTTAGCGATAAGGAATATTCGCCACTCTTTTCATCACGGTTTAGGAAGCCATTTTCTGTCAAGGATAATACAATGCGGGAAAGGGATGCCTTATTCAGCTTCAGCCTGGTATGTAAATCGTTCAGGCTCATTTGTCCCTGGTCGGCAATGGTTTCCAATACCAGGCAGGCACGGTCAATTGCCTGAAAGGAGGCAGGTTTTTCAGTTGGCATGATAATCCCTTCTTTTTCGTGTAAAGATAGATATAAGCTTATATTTGTCCGTTTCTATTGTAACAACACAGTTCCCATTCTGTCAAACTGTATTTTGAAATTCTAAATATTTATTTTGAAACGATAGTTGGTAAAAATGAAATATAGTAAACAATATTAAAATAATCAAAATAAAATACAAAAACGAGAATTATATATTGACATTTGAATTTGAAAATAGTATTATAAAACGCGAAGAGAGAAATGTAAAACAGCGTTTCAAAATACGTATGCTTCATTTCATATAATTGTAATTCATTCAACAAAATGGAGGGCTCAAGATGGCTAAAGCAAAACCAAACACGGAATTATGCAAAGGCTGCAGATTATGTGTCGGTGCATGTCCTAAACAGGCAATTATTCCTCTCGAAGAAGTAAACAAAAAAGGATATCAGATTATCCGCGTTGATGAAGAAAAATGCATTGGCTGCGGCATGTGCTACAAGACATGTCCGGATTGCGTATTTACAATAGCGGAAGCGAAAGGGGGTTATAAAATGAGCGCAGACTACGTATTGATGAAAGGGAACGAAGCCATTGCGGAAGCTGCCCTGCGGGCAGGCTGTCGTTTCTATGCAGGCTATCCTATTACTCCACAAAGTGAAATTTTGGAATATATGTCCTCGAATATGCAGAAATACGGCGGCACCTTTATTCAGGGTGAAAATGAAATCGCCAGCATGAGCATGATTTGGGGCGCTGCCGCTGCCGGTGCACGCTGCATGTCCAGCTCCTCCGGCCCGGGCTTCGACCTGAAGCAGGAAGAAATTTCCTACCTCTCGTCGTACAACCTGCCTTGTGTCCTCGTCGACGCTATGCGTTACGGCTTAGGTGACGGCGAAATCACAGCCGGCCAGGACTCCTACTGGGAAGCTGTGCGTGGCGGTGGTCATGGCGACAGCCGTCAGCTCGTATATGCACCGGCTTCTGTCGATGAATGCGTACAACTGACCTACCAGGCCTTCGACAAAGCAGAAGAATATCGCAACGTGGTCATCATTCTTACTGATGGTGCCATCAGCCAGATGATTGAAAAATGCACGCTGCCACCGGCAAAAGAACACGATATCAACAAATTCGACTGGACGCTGACAGGTAAACCCTTAGGTGTCAAGAAGAACAAAGTCTATAACCTCGATCACACCATCGGCTTTGAAGCATGGGAAAAACTCATGCGCAACAAGTTCAAGACCATGTATGAAAATGAACAGCGCTGGGAAGAATTCCAGACGGATGATGCAGAAATCGTTCTCGTAGCCATTGGCATTTCCTCCCGTGTCTGCAAATCTGCTGTACGTCAGGCCCGCAAGGAAGGCTTCAAACTGGGCCTGCTCCGGCCGATCACGGTATGGCCGTTCCCGCGCAAGGCTTTCGAAAAAATGCCTAAGAGCGTAGAAGCTTATGTAACGGTAGAAATGAGCATGTCCTCCCAGATGGGCGAAGACGTTCTCCTGGCAATGAAACATCAGAAACCGTTCTACAGCTACTTGACGACGAAATACATTCCGAAAGCAGAAGACATTGTCAATTTCTGTAAAGATATCAAAGCTGGCAAGGTTCAGCAGACGGAGGTGTTCTAAAATGGCAAAATTTGCTAAACCGGAATCGATTGTGAATACGACAGAATACTGTGGTGGCTGCGGCCATGGCATCATTCAGCGCCTCATTGCTGAATCTATAGAAGAACTGAACTTGCAGGATAAAACCATTGGTGTCGTTGACATTGCCTGTTCCTACTGGTCTCTCGACGCCTTGGACTATGATATGATCGCCGGCCCGCATGGCCGTCTTGCAGCAGTAGCGACTGGCATCAAACGGGTTCGCCCGGAAGCTAACGTATACGTGCACTCCGGTGATGGCTGTGCCTACGTTATCGGTCTTTCCGAAACGTCTTACGCTGCTATCCGCGATGTACCCATTACGATGATTGTCGCCAACAATGGTATCTTCGGCATGACCGGCGGCCAGCTGAACCTGGCAACGACTCTCGTCGGTGACAAGACCGTCAGCAGCAAGGCCGGCCGTAATCCTGATACGATGGGCCACCCTGTAGATATGCTGAAATCCTTCCAGAACTACGATGTAGAATTCCTTGCCCGCGGTGCTCTCTACGATGTCAAGCACATCGAACAGACGAAGAAATTCATCAAAAAAGGCCTGGAAAACCAGCGTGATGGCAAAGGCTTCTCCCTCATCGAAGTCCTTTCCCCGTGCCCGACGAACTGGAAACTCGATCCGGTCAAGGCTATGGAAAAGATTAAAAACGAAAACGAAAAAATATTCCCCGTAGGCGTATACACAGATCGTGGAGGTGTACAATAATGGCAGATATTATTATGAGCGGCTTAGGTGGCCAGGGTGTACTGACGGCCGGTAAAATCCTCATCAATATTGCAGCGGCAGAAGGCAAAAACGTAAGCTGGACTTCTACCTATGGTGCTGCTATGCGTGGCGGTTCCGCAAGCTGCAACATCGTTGTCTCCGATGAAGAAATCGGCAGTCCCTATCCTTCCCAGTATGATATCCTCTTTGCCATGAGCGATGAAGCATATGAAACGTATGTCGGCAATATGCGTGACGGCGGTACGGTCATCATCAACAGCTCTATGGTAGGCGAACATGACTTCCCGAAAAACGTCAACGTCTATGCCGTTCCGGCAACGAACGAAGCCAATGAAGCAGGCAACAGCCGCGCTGCCAACCTGGTAATGCTCGGCGCACTCATTGAAGCGACGAAGCTCATGGATACGCAGAAATTCGGTGCTGGCCTCAATGCCTATTTCGAAAAAAAAGGCCACAACACGCCGTCCAACCTTGTTTGCTATCAAAAAGGCGTAGCAACAGTAGAAAAAAAATAAGCTGAATGCAAGATCTCATGGAAATAAGGTGACCAATTTGGCAATTGAATTTTTAACGAACCCGCAGCTGCCCAGAACATCCGGCCCGTATTCGTATGGTACGAAATACGGCAACCTGATTCTCACGTCTGGCCAGATTGCCCTTGATCCGAATACGAATGAAATCGTCACGGATATCCGCAAGGCTACGAGAATGGTTCTGGATTGTTTGCTCCTCGTCGTCGAAGCCGGCGGCGGTACGAAGGAAACAATCGCAAAAGTTGATGTGTATCTGAAAGATCTCAACGATTTTGAAGCGTTCAATGAAGTGTACAGTGAATTTTTCGGTACACACAAACCGGCCCGGGTAACGGTCCAGGCTGGTGACTTAGCCGAAGGTGCGACGATTGAAGCGGCCGTTACGGCATTTACAGCTGAATAAAAAATTCGTGAATTTCATGTTTTCTGCTGGAACAGGCATAAGGAGGCAGATGCGGTGCTGCAGTGAGCTGTGATTCCTAGGGAGATGTAAACATGAAGATGCAAGCGGATACGTTTGATAAGCACCTCAATCCCTGGTCCTTTTGGCCGGCGACCATTGCCTTAGGGCTGTTCATCCTCGCCGGTGTGTTCGACCAGGAACAGCTGGGAGCTTTCCTCAACGGGCTCCTGTACAGCCTGGCGAATAACCTGGGCTGGTACATCAATCTTTTATCACTTAGCATGATTTTCCTGGTGCTAGTCTTTATCATCTATCGGTATGGGGACATCAAAATTGGTGGCGCTGATGTGAAGCCCCAGTACAGCACATTTAGCTGGTGCTGCATGACTATTGCCGGCTCATTAGGGACGGGGATCCTGTTTTGGGCCATGGGGGAACCGATATTTCATTTTGCTACGCCACCTGTTGCGGCCGGAGTGACACCCTTTAGCCGGCAGGCAGCCATATATGCCATTTCGCAGGCCATGTGGGACTGGTCCTTCATCCAGTACGCTATGTACGGCATTTGTGCCGTCGGCTTTGCCATCGTGACGTATAATCTGAAAAAGAGCCTGTCTTTTGGGTCGTTACTGGAAGTAATCTTTGGCCGCCCTATGCCGAAGCTGACGATTCTGGTACACGCGCTGATTATCTTCTGCCTGTGTGGCGCCGTCTCCAACTCTATGGGAGTAGGCGTCATGCAGGTAGGCGCGGGAATCGAATTGCTCCTGGGCATTCCTCAGTCAAAACTTGTCTGGCTGATTATTTCTGTCTGTATTTGTTCCATTTTTACCATATCCTGTGTGTGCGGCATGGCACGGGGCCTGCAGCGGCTGGCCACGTTGAAGATATTCATCTTCATGTCCATCCTCGTTTTTGTCATCCTCTTGGGGGATACGCAATTTATGAGCAAGCTGGGGACAGAAGCGACAGGGTACATGATCGATCATTGGGGGATGCATACGACGATCATGAATTCCCTGGTACCGGAGGATCATTGGTTTGCCGATTGGATTATTCAGTACTGGTGCTCCTTCTTCGTCTATGCTCCGGTAATCGGTATGTTTTTCAGTCGTATGGCTAAAGGCCATACAGTACGCAAGTTCCTCATGGTCAGTGTTGTCGTTCCTTCTGTCTTCTGCATGTTCTGGATCGGCATTTTTGGCAGCATGACGATTAAGCTGCAGACCTCGGGAATCCTGGACATCTGGAGTGCCGTCCACACGTATGGCATGCAGACGACAATTTTCCAGATTCTGTCCAGCCTGCCTTTTGGCACGATTTTCATGGCCGCTTTCATCGTTTCCACATGTATTTCTTTCTGTTGTCTCGCCGATCCTATGGCAGCCGTCCTGGCTACGCTGAGCGTGCGGAACCTGCAGATTGATGATGAAGCGCCGAAATTAATTAAGATTATCATGGGTCTTCTCATTACGACCGTAGCCTATGTGCTCGTTGCCTCAGGCGGTGTCAATTCCGTCAAAGGCATGTTTGTCCTCATTGGTGTGCCGGTCTCCTTCGTAGTCATTGCCTGTATTTACGCCAGCTTCAAGCTTTGTGAAAAGTGCATCCGGGAAAAGAACTATGGCTGCCTAGAGGAAGCAAAGCCGGCTGAGACACGGGAAGAAACGAGAGAAACACCTGTGGAATAAAGTTCATAAAGTAACATATATGTCACGTGAAAGTAAAAAGGAGGAAATTAAGATGGGATTCAAAAGAGTAATCAACTGCGTAGAAACACATGATGGCGAACCGATGCGCGTCGTAACCGGCGGCATTGGCCCGATTCCCGGCAACAGCGTCTATGAAATGGAAGAATATTTACGCCAGTACGGCGATGGGCTGCGGAAATTCTTACTGCGTGAACCGCGCGGCTATCCGCCCATGTGCTGCAACGTCATTGTACCGCCGAAGGATCCTTCCGCAGCAGCAGGATTCATCATTATGGAACAGACCGAATATCCGATGATGTCCGGCGGCAATGTCATTTCTGTAGCAACGGTACTGTTGGAAACGGGCATGATTCCGGCCAAGGAAGGCCTGAATGAATTCATTCTTGAATGCCCGGCTGGCCTGATCGGCATTAAGGCCATGTATGAAAACGACAAAGTAACGGCAGTTACCTTCAAGAATGTACCGGCCTTTGCCGTATACGTAAACAAAGAAATTGAAGTACCGCATATCGGTCACGGTGTAGAAAAAGTAACCGTTGACGTAGCCTGGGGCGGCATGTTCTATGTCATGGCAGATGTACGCCAGTTCCCGTGGGTCGCACTGGAACCGGATCAGGGCCGCGAAATTACGCGTATCTCCTCGTTGATCCTGAAAGCAGCACAGGATCAGCTGCCGGTAGAACACCCGAACTATCCGGGCGTAGGGATTTCCATTTCCCAGCTCTTCGGACCGAGCCCGAACCCGGAAAAATCGGATGTCAAGAATGCCGTAACCGTAGCCTCCGGTGCCGTAGATTTCGACAACCCGTCTACGTGGATCGGCGCTTTGGACCGTTGCCCCTGCGGTACCGGTACGTGCGCCAGAATGGCAGCCATGTATGCCAAAGGCGAACTGAAGCTGAACGAAGCCTTCCGTCATGAAGGGCTCATGGGCGTCGTTTACACAGGCCACTTGATTGAAGAAACGGAAATTGCCGGTCATAAGGCAGTCATTCCGACGATTACAGGTGAATCCTGGATTTATGGGTTTAACAATCTCGTCCTCGACTCGACAGATCCCTTCCCTGAAGGCTTCACAGTCGGCGACATTTGGGGCTAGGAGGCCGGAACAATGGGTGCAAGTGCAAAACAAACAGCGAAACAAACAATTGAACAATTAGCAGTTAAGCCGTTGACCGGTGTCCGCATTCTAGACTTAACGCATGCCTACAGTGGCCCGTTTTGCACGATGCATCTTGCGGACCATGGCGCAACCGTCATCAAGCTGGAAATTCCCGGCAAAGGGGACCAGAGCCGTAATTGGGGGCCTTTCAAAAATGGTGCCAGCGGCTACTATGCCTATGTCAATCGCAACAAGTACGGCCTTACGCTGAACTTGAAGGAAGAAAAAGGTAAGGAAATCTTCAAAAAATTGATTCGCGAAGTCGACGTCGTCTGTGAAAACTTCCGCGTCGGCACGATGGAAAAGATGGGCCTCGGCTATGATGTCCTCAAGGAAATCAACCCACAGCTGATTTATGCATCCATCTCCGGCTTTGGCCTGGAAGGTCCTGAAGCTACGCAGCCGAGCTACGATGTCGTATCTCAGGCCATGGGCGGCCTCATGAGCATGACCGGTGAAAAAGGCCATATCTTCAAGGTCGGCCCGGCCATTGCCGACAACTATTCCGGTACGTACTTGTCCCTGGCCATCGTCATGGCCTTATATCAGAAGGAACGGACGGGCTTAGGACGGCGCGTAGATGTGTCCATGCTCGATACGATTTTCTCGATCCTTGAAACAGGGGCCATTTCTTACACCTTGAATGGCAAAATCGCTGAACCGGCAGGTAACCGCGATCCGGAAATTGCGCCCTTCGATGTCCTGAAAGCCAAGGATGGCAGCTTTGCCATTGCCTGTGGGACACAGAAATTCTGGAAATCCCTTTGCCAGGTCATGAATCGACCGGAACTGGCAGAAAACCCTCATTTCATCGATAACCAGGCCCGTTGTGACCACTACCTGGATGAATTAAAACCACTCCTGGAAGAATGGAGCAGCCAGCACACGCTGGCTGAGCTGGAAACCTGGATGACAGGGGCAGGCATTCCCTTCGGCCGCATTTGCAATACGAAGGAAGCCTGTGAAAGTGAGATCATCAAACGCCGTCACATGCTTTGGCAGATTGATGATCCGGCCTTTGGCGAAACGATTTCCGTACCGGGAACACCGATGAAAATTCATGGCTGTGCTGACCAGGCTGAACGGCCGGCACCGCAGCTGGGGCAGCATACCGATGCGATTCTCCATGATTTGCTCCATCTGGATATGGATGCTATCAAGAATCTGCACGAAACGAATGTTATCTAAGATGTTTACGAAGTTCATGGATATCCTTTCTGTACGGACTGCCAGACGGTAGTCCGGAAGGAAAGGAGAGAGGGCCTTATGCAAAAGGCCGGAAAGGTTGGTCGCCATGAGTACCAGTATCAGTTTGAAAGATGCACCACTCTTAACATTTCATAAAAAAGTATTTCTCTGTTTTATCTTGGGCCAGATTGCCTGCGGGTATACCTTGGGCATTGCCGGCACAGGCTTGGCGCAGGCTACAAGCGCCCTGAACCTGAACAGCTTCTGGGTAGGGCTCCTGGGTTCCGGTACGTTGATCGGTCTCATGGGCAGCCTCATCGTCGGCAATATTGTCGACCGCGTAGGCCGCAAGACGCTTTTTCTTTTCGATATGCTCGTCTTCGCTGCGCTGGCCTTGATTCAGTATTTCATTAACGATCCGCTGATTCTCTTTGTGGTCCGTGTCCTCCTGGGACTGACCATTGCCGTCGACTATACGACAGGGGCCTCGCTCCTGACAGAATGGCTGCCGGCAGAATGGAGCCCGAAGGCGCAGAGCCTGCTCATCATTTTCTGGACTATCGGTTTTGTCGGTTCTTATTTTACGGGCAGTGTCATTACGGGCTTTGGCGCAGATAATTGGAAATTCATCTTCATGTCGTCGGCTATTCCGGCCCTCGTCGCCGGTATCGTCCGCTTGATCTGCCGTATTCCTGAATCGGCCGAATGGCTGTCTACGGTAGGCAAGTATGACCAGGGGCTTGAACTCGTACATCGTTACATCGGTGCCCAGTACACCCTGCCGCCGTACGAAGCCGATAATACAGGGGAAAAGGTAACATTGGCCGAACTGTTTAAGCCGGAATACCGCACGAATACTCTGGTTAGTGGCGTTTTCTACGCAGCACAGGTATTCCCGTACTTCGGTGTAGGGATCTTCATCCCTATCATCGTTAAGAGCATGAATGTTGGCGACCCGGGCTTGGTTGCCGCAGCCTACAATATCTTTGTACTGGCTGGCGCCGTCATTGGGGTTATTCTCTTCGATAAAATTTCCCGCCGGGCTTTCCTCTTGTCCACGTTCTACGTCGCAGCAGCCGGTATCATCGGCATGATTCTTCTGCAGGGTATTTCCGTATACGTTACTGTTACGTGCTTCCTCATTTTCGCCATGGGCATGGCTATTTCCGTCGTATCGGAAAACCCCTATCCGCCTGAACTGTTCAATACGCGTATGCGTGGTTCCGGCCTGGGCTTTTCCATCTTCTGCAGCCGTGTTGGTGCGGCAGCCGGTACCTTTATGCTGCCGGTTTTCATGGACGACTTCGGCATCTACGTGACCTTGGGCGTCTGCGCGGCAGCACTGCTCTTCGGTGGTTTCTTCTGCCAGAAGTATGCACCGGAAACGTTGCCTAAATTCATGAAGCACGAAGATCACACGAACGCAACCCAGACGGCTGCCAGCGGTCACTGATATAGGTTTTAAGCAGCCAGGTGCTGCTAAAAAATAGCAAGTATCAAAAGGAGGAAATTAAGATGGGATTCAAAAGAGTAATCAACTGCGTAGAAACACATGATGGCGAACCGATGCGCGTCGTAACCGGCGGCATTGGCCCGATTCCCGGCAACAGCGTCTATGAAATGGAAGAATATTTACGCCAGTACGGCGATGGGCTGCGGAAATTCTTACTGCGTGAACCGCGCGGCTATCCGCCCATGTGCTGCAACGTCATTGTACCGCCGAAGGATCCTTCCGCAGCAGCAGGATTCATCATTATGGAACAGACCGAATATCCGATGATGTCCGGCGGCAATGTCATTTCTGTAGCAACGGTACTGTTGGAAACGGGCATGATTCCGGCCAAGGAAGGCCTGAATGAATTCATTCTTGAATGCCCGGCTGGCCTGATCGGCATTAAGGCCATGTATGAAAACGACAAAGTAACGGCAGTTACCTTCAAGAATGTACCGGCCTTTGCCGTATACGTAAACAAAGAAATTGAAGTACCGCATATCGGTCACGGTGTAGAAAAAGTAACCGTTGACGTAGCCTGGGGCGGCATGTTCTATGTCATGGCAGATGTACGCCAGTTCCCGTGGGTCGCACTGGAACCGGATCAGGGCCGCGAAATTACGCGTATCTCCTCGTTGATCCTGAAAGCAGCACAGGATCAGCTGCCGGTAGAACACCCGAACTATCCGGGCGTAGGGATTTCCATTTCCCAGCTCTTCGGACCGAGCCCGAACCCGGAAAAATCGGATGTCAAGAATGCCGTAACCGTAGCCTCCGGTGCCGTAGATTTCGACAACCCGTCTACGTGGATCGGCGCTTTGGACCGTTGCCCCTGCGGTACCGGTACGTGCGCCAGAATGGCAGCCATGTATGCCAAAGGCGAACTGAAGCTGAACGAAGCCTTCCGTCATGAAGGGCTCATGGGCGTCGTTTACACAGGCCACTTGATTGAAGAAACGGAAATTGCCGGTCATAAGGCAGTCATTCCGACGATTACAGGTGAATCCTGGATTTATGGGTTTAACAATCTCGTCCTCGACTCGACAGATCCCTTCCCTGAAGGCTTCACAGTCGGCGACATTTGGGGCTAATGCAATGTAATTGAATAGCGAAAAATGACAAAAACAGTCACACAGGGATGGTGTGGCTGTTTTTGTTGTGATAAATGGGGCAGTTGCTTTTGCCGGTTTCCATGCTACAATGGAAAAAATACGAGAAACCAGTGAGGTGACAGTATGCCAACGGTATTGAAGCGGATTCAGCCGGCTGTTATAAAATATGCACAAATTATCGAACAGGTAACGCGTGTCGATGTAGAAATCGTCGATACGCGCCTGGACCGCATTGCCGGTACAGGTATCAAGAATACGAATATCAGCAAGAGCATGGCTAACGAAGGACGCATTTATAACTATGTACTGCAAACGGGAGAGACTTGCTATATAGATAATCCCAAGGAAAATGAATTGTGCCGCTATTGCTCCCAAAAGGAGGAATGTCATGAACTGACGGAATTGGCTATGCCCATTACGCTAGGGGAAGAACGGATTGGTGTTATTGGCCTTATTTGTTTTAACCAGGCGGCTCAGGCGCGGGTTGCTGCCAACGTCACGGCCTATCGGGAATTTACCAAGACGATTGCTGATTTCATCAGCACGAAGGCTTACGAATACCAGGAATCCTTGCGTACGAAGCAGACCATGGATGTTCTCAATGAGGTTATCAGCCACGTTGCCGAAGGGGTTTTGCTATTGCGTCAGGATGGCCGTGTCCAGGGTGCCAATACGAGCGCTGTCAACCAGTTGCCAGGTATAGAACTCTTAGGACATACGGTGACCATTAAAGAAACGGGTGACACTATCCTGGACCAGAAGGAATATGCCATTTCGGCCAATGACCGGACAATCGTATGTTACGGTGAAATGATTACGATTGATTCGCCCTTAGCCGGGTATGATCATATTTTTCTGTTCAACAATCTGAAAAATGTAAAATCGTCTATCTATCAATTGACCAACCTCGATCAGGAACAGGGAGTAAGCCAGATCATTGGCCAGGCCGACAATATGCGCCAGTTGAAAAAGCAGATCCGGAAAGTAGCTGACTCATCATCGACCGTACTCATTACCGGCGAAAGCGGTGTCGGCAAGGGCCTCATCGCCCGGGTCATCCACAGTGAAGGCGCCCGTAAGGATAAACCCTTTGTGTCGGTCAATTGTGGTGCCATTCCCGATACGCTCTTAGAAAGCGAGCTCTTCGGCTATGTCAAAGGTGCTTTTACCGGTGCTGACCCGCGCGGCAAAATCGGCAAATTTGAAATGGCCGACAAGGGAACCATTTTTCTCGACGAAATCGGCGATATGCCCTTGTATTTGCAAGTAAAGCTCTTGAGTGTATTACAAGACCGTAAGCTATCCCGTATCGGTTCCAATCAAATCATCGACATCGACGTGCGCGTCATTGCCGCGACCAATAAAGATCTGGTCACGCTGATCCGGGAAAACAAGTTCCGCCGCGACCTCTATTACCGGTTGAATGTCATCCCCTTGCTCATACCACCTTTACGGGAACGGAAGGAAGATATTCCAGCCTTAATCCAGCTGCTGCTCAAGAAATACAGCCGCCTTTTCTCCCGTAGCACCATGACCATGGAGCCGCACACACTGCAGATTCTAAAAGAATACTCTTGGCCGGGCAATGTGCGGGAGCTGGAAAATACCATCGAGTTCATGGTCAACATGTCAGATTCAGGTGTCCTGACGACGCAATGCTTGCCGGAAAATATCCGCCACTATCACGATGCGGGACTTCCCTCGGATCACCCGGCTGAAGAAGAAACCGCCCAGGCCGGGAATGAAGGGATTGTCAAGCTAAAAGATCTGGAAAAAGAAGCCATCCTGCACGCCCTATCCGTCTGTGGCGAAACCATGGAAGGTAAGCAGGAAGCTGCGAAACGGCTGGGCATTGGCATTGCCACGTTATATCGGAAACTGGAAAAGTATCGCTAAGTACAGAACAAAACGCAGTCAATTATTATCGTTTTGATAAATCATTATGATAATGATAGGCTGCGCTTTTTTTTATTTTATGCGCTGATTTCCCGAGAAAACGCTTAAAATGGCCTTTTGTAACACACACAAATATTGGCACGATTATTTCATATATACAGGTAAAGAACAACATACATATACGCAGGAAGATATACATAGGAAAGGAGAGAAGCCTGGCTAAAAAAATGGCTGGTGCCCGGAATAGGAATGTCTAGTCGAAGCATCCTGTTCCGGTCAGATGGAAAGACTAGCGTAATAGAACGTGAAGTAGCATCTGCTTTTTTAGAAAAAGATCGTAAGGAGCGTCAATTATGGAAATTATGGAAATTATTCAGTACCTGAACAATATCTTTTGGGGCTGGCTCGTGGCAGGACTTTTACTTTGTACGGGGATTTATCTTACGTGTCGCCTTCATTTTCCGCAAATACGGTATTTTACCCGTTTATTTAGCAACCTGAAAGCAAGCCTGCATAGTAATGAAAATGAATCCGGTAGTATCAGTGGGTTTGCAGCTCTTTGCTCCGCCTTGGGAGGGCAAGTAGGAACCGGCTGTTTTGTTGGGGTTGCAACGGCCATTGCGTCCGGTGGTCCCGGTGCCGTCTTTTGGATGTGGATGACAGCTCTCCTGGGCATGCCTATCAGCTTTGCCGAAGCGACCTTGGCCCAGCTCTTCCGGGAAAAGAATCCCGATGGTACGTATCGCGGTGGTCCGGCCTATTATATGGAAAAAGGTATGCACAGTCACGTCTTGTCCGTATTGCTTTCTGTGAGTATCATGATTGGCATGGGCGTGTTTGACTTTATGGTGCAAACCAATTCGGTCTCCCTGGCCGTTACAGGCGTTGTGGATATTTCCCCCCTCTTTGCCGGTATGGTCCTGCTCCTTTTTGTAGGCCTGGTCATTTTTGGCGGGATTAAGCGACTGTCAAAAGTCGCGTCGACGATTGTTCCCTTTGTTGCCATGGGGTATCTTGTAATGGCTGTTTATGTTGTGCTTACTCATTTTTCTTTATTGCCAGGGATGATTGAAACGATTTTCTCGTCAGCCTTCAACTTTCAGTCTGCAGCGGGTGGTGCTGCCGGCTATACGATGCAGGAAGCCTTTCGCTATGGTGTAGCCCGCGGGCTTTTTACCAATGATGCCGGTAAAGGGACAGCTCCCAGTATGCATGCGACAGCCATTGTTCCGCATCCGGTGAACCAGGGCTTTGCAGCCATGCTGGGGACTTTCATTACGACGATCATTATTTGCAGTTGTACTGCCTTTTGCATTCTGCTTTCGGGGCAAATAGGCTCCGGTGAAACGGGTATTGCCCTTACCCAAAGTGCCTTTGAAAGCAATTTGGGACCTATGGGACGCTGGGCCATATTCCTGCCCATGACCTTGTTTGGCTTTACGACGCTCTTGGCGGATAATTACTATGGAGAAGTTAACTTGAGACATTTGGTGCAGTCCCCAAAAGCAGTGCTGGTCTATCGCGTCATTTGCTGCGGCCTCGTCCTGGTCGGTGCCGTCGCGCCGGTTCCTGTTGTCTGGGAATTGGTAGACTTTGCCAGTGCCTTTATGGTGTTCTTTAATGCTATCGCACTTTGGGGCTTATCTAAATATGTCATCTATATTTTAAAGGATTACGCTGGTCAATCTGCCCGGGGCAAGACACCCTGTTGGCAACCTGATCAAGATGTTACCAAGCTGGATCTTGGCAAGTGCTCCGATGAACAGGAAGTAACAAAACCGGATTTTAGTCACTGATCCAAGGAGCCGTATGCTAATTCATTTTTATAAAATAGCACGTATAATGAAGTGCAAATCACGGAAGGAGTACACACTATGTCCTATGAACTTGTTTCCTTAACCCGGCCACAACACGGCCAGGATGTTTCCGCTTTTGGTTATGAAAAGGCGAAGGAAGCGCAGGCGTTCCATCGTAGCTTTCCCGGTTATGAAGCTACGCCGCTTATTTCTCTGTCCCATTTGGCCCAGGCACTGGGCGTGCAGTCCATTCACGTAAAGGATGAAAGCAAACGCTTCGGTCTCAATGCCTTCAAAGGCCTGGGTGGCAGCTTTTGTATTGGCACATACATTGCTCAAAAATTGGGCATTCCCTTGCCGGAGCTGCCGTATGACCGGCTGATCAGTCAGGAAATAGCTGACAAATTGGGGAAACTTACCTTCGTTACGGCAACAGATGGTAACCATGGCCGGGGTATTGCCTGGACGGCAAAGCAGCTGCACCAGAACTGCGTCGTCTATATGCCTAAAGGGAGCGCACCGGAACGGCTGCATAATATTCAGGCCTTGGGGGCAAACGCAGAAATCACAGCGTTATCGTACGATGATGCCGTTCGTTTTGCCAGTGAACAGGCAGAAAAAAACGGCTGGGTTCTCGTGCAGGATACGGACTGGGAAGGATATACAGAAATCCCCGGCCATATTATGCAGGGATATACGACTATGGCTTATGAAATTGTGCAGCAGCTGGCAGGCATCCGTCCGACACATATTTTCCTTCAGGCCGGTGTCGGTGCTATGAGTGGGGCCATGACAGGCTTCTTTGCCGATTATTATGGTGATGGACCTGATGCGCCCATTGTAACGATTGTCGAACCGGAAAAGGCCAACTGCATCTATGCGACAGCAAAGGCCAATGATGGACAGCTGCATCCTGTAACGACCGAGATGGATACGATTATGGCCGGACTGGCTTGCGGTGTGCCTTGCACGACGGGCTGGCGTATTCTCCATGATCATGCCGATCATTTTGCCTCCGTTCCGGATGCTACGGCAGCCGATGGCATGCGTGTTCTGGGCAATCCCCTGCCAGGCGATACAGCCGTTATTTCCGGTGAAAGCGGAGCTGCTACGACGGGGTTTGTCTATGATGTCCTCTCGAAAGACAGCCTGCAGGCTATGAAACAGCAGTTAGGTCTTACTGCAGACAGCCGCATACTCTGTATTTCTACTGAAGGAGACACAGATAAAGAAAATTATCGCCGTATCGTCTGGGAAGGAAAATACCCATCCCGCTAAGGCTATACTATATTGAATTAAACAAAGGAGCATGTATTATGACGAAAGAAGTAATTGTTACGACCAAAGCACCGGCCGCTATCGGCCCCTATTCCCAGGCCATCACGTATAATGGCGTCGTTTATACGTCAGGCCAGCTGCCCATCGATATGCGGACCGGCGCTTTCCCGGCCACTGTACAGGAACAGACCAAGGCCTCCATTGAAAATGTAAAAGCCATTCTCGAACAAGCCGGCTGCAGTCTGGCTGATGTCATCAAGACGACGGTTTTTATCAGCGATATGAATAACTTCGGGGCTGTAAACGAAGTATATGCCCAGTATTTCTCGGAACCTTTTCCCGCCCGGTCGTGCGTAGAAGTAGCCCGGCTGCCAAAGGATGCCTTGGTTGAAATTGAAGTAGTGGCAGCAGCCCGTACGTAATGCAAATCCCTCTGTCTGTTCAGGCAGGGGGATTTTTTCAGGTATATGCCGGTTGTTTTTCTTTCTGTACAGTCATGGTATAATACGGGAGAACCAGAAAAGAAAACATAGCAGCAGTAGTTTACTATTCTATATAGTGCAGGTTCTTTTGATACGACAGGTACAGAGTACCTGGGAAAGAAGGCAGATACATTGCAACCTTTATATTACGATATTGGTCTCAACCTCTTTACACGGTCCTTCCCGGATCCGGAAAAAATCTTTGCCGATGCGGCAGAGGCAGGGATTTGCTGCATCCTCACGGGGTCAGAAGCACGGGAAAACCGTTTGGTCTCGGACTTTGTCAAAACCCATGACGCCTACGGTACAGCAGGTATTCATCCCCATGCAGCCGATGAAGCGACGCTTGCTGATATAGACGAAATCCGGCAGATTATCACGCGTAATGACCGCGTTGTCGCCGTTGGGGAAACCGGCCTCGACTACGACCACATGTATTCCAAAAAGGAAAACCAGCAGTTTTATTTTTCCCGCCTTATTGAACTGGCGGAAGAGTTGCATAAGCCCATGTTTCTCCATGAACGGGATGCGGCTGATGATTTCATCGCTGCCTTCAAGGGCCATGAAGACCTGTGCTCCCGTTCGGTCGTTCATTGTTATACTGGCGATAAAGAAACGCTCCAGCGCCTCCTTGCTATGGGGTTTTATATTGGCATTACGGGCTGGATTTGTGATGAACGGCGGGGCGGTCCGTTACAGGACGCCGTATCTATACTGCCTCTCGACAGGGTTCTCTTGGAAACGGATGCTCCCTACTTGACGCCGCGAGGCTTTCATTTACCGCGGACGAATGTACCGCAAAATATTACGTACGTCGCTCAGACCTTGGCCGGGTACATGCATGCCGATCAGGAAGAGCTCGTATGCCAGGCCAGAAAAAATACAGAAACACTCTTTGCCTTACCGTAAAGACGCCAAAAGGGACCGCCTGTTGCAGACGGTCTTTTTTTGTTGTTTCTGCCAGGTGGAGAAATGCCTTGCATGCACGGCCGTTACCATGTATGATAAAGATGGGTTATTATGTAAGAAGAGAGGATATAGTATGACGAAACATGCAGATCATTATAATCGTAATTTAGCGTGCCCTGCGTGCGGCAAAAAAAGCCGCTTTAAAATATGGGATCGCATTTATACGGATAAAGTACCGGAATTGAAGGACCAGGTACGTGATTTATCCCTGTTTCATTTTGTTTGTCCTGCTTGTGGCCAGGAAACGTATTTGGATTATGATTTCCTTTACGTACAAAACGATGTGCGTCTGGTCATTTATTACGCACCCGGCGGTGGCGATATTTCTGCCATGCACGAATCGCTGCAAAAGCCGGAATATGCGTTTATGCAGTCCTATCAGTATCGCCTGATCCGCACGCGGGCCCGCCTTTTGGAAACGCTGGCCATTTTTGATGCGGCTCTGGATGACCGGGTGCTGGAAATCATGAAGGTCATGCTCCGGTCCTGGCTGGCTGCCCAGGCAGAGCCCATTCATGCTGATTTAGTGGAATTTACCTTTGCCGGCGGGAAAAAAGCCTTCCATTTTGCTGATACGCAGAAAGGCAATTCTGGCATTTTGCCCTTTGAAGGCGGCGTAGAACAAACTTATAAGGCGTTGGCACAGGATTTAGAGCCCCTGCTGGCGAAAGAAGAAACCTTGACTTTCGATCAGGCATGGGCCGTGTCATTCGTTCAACAGCATCAGGATTTGTTTGCCTGACCGTTTTATATACGATGGCCTGACCTGTTTTGTCCGTCATACAGTACGAAATAGGTCGGGCAAGTGGAGGATTACATGAATATTGCGCAATATGTAAAAGCAAAAAGCCTGGAAGAGGCTTGGGAGCTGAATCAAAAGAAAACAGCCGTCGTTTTTGGCGGTGGCTGTTGGCTGCGCTTATCGCCGCAGCGACGGATTCAGACGGCCATTGATTTGTCCGGACTGGGCCTGGATACGATGACAGAAACGGACACGGCTATCCACTTGGGGGCCATGGTGACCCTGCGCCAGCTCGAAACAGCGCCGGCACTCCTGACTGCTACAGATGGCGCCATAAAAGAAGCCCTGCGTCATATTGTCGGCGTGCAGTTTCGCAATCTGGCCACTGTAGGCGGCAGTATTTTCGGCCGTTTTGGCTTTTCTGACGTGCTAACTCTGTTTTTGACGCTTGAAGCAGAAGTAGAATTACACCGCGGCGGCCGCATGCCCCTGGCTGAATTTGCCAAGCAGGGCGGTGGCAACGATATACTGACGCAGATTATCATCCCCAAGAAAAAACGCCGCACGGCCTATACGTCACTCCGTCTGAATGCCACGGATTTTCCCATCCTGGCCTGTTCTGTCGTACGCACAGCAGATACGCTGCTTTGTGCTGTCGGTGCCCGGCCGGCCCGGGCTGAGGTACGCGCCTTTGAGGGTACACGGGGACTGACCGAAGCGGATGCCACTGCTGTCGCAACAGAAGTGGCTGCCTCTATGAACTTTGAAGACAATACGCGCGGTTCTGCAGCGTACCGGCGTGATATGGCTGTAGAACTGTGCCGCCGTCTGCTCTTACAGACAGGGAAGGAGGAAGCCTGATGAAGATAGAATATTGGCTCAATGGCCGTAAAGAACAGGCTGAAATCGATGCGGGCCTGATGCTCCTCGACTTTTTACGTGACCATGGCTGTTACAGCGTCAAGTGCGGCTGTGAAACGACGGCGTGCGGACTCTGTACGGTCTGGCTTAATGAAAAGCCCGTCCTCTCCTGTGCGGTCCTGGCTGCCCGTATTGATGGCCAGCATGTAACGACACTAGAAGGCTTGCAGGACGAAGCAAAAGAATTTGCCCAATACATGGCCAGCGAGGGCAGTGACCAGTGTGGCTATTGCAATCCGGGTTTCGTCATGAATGTCCTGTCTATGGTACGGGAGCTAAGCGATACACCGACGGAAGCAGAAATCAAAGAATACCTGGCAGGCAATCTCTGCCGCTGTACAGGCTACGTAAGCCATATGCGCGTGTTGCGCCGCTATTTGGCTGCTAAGGGAAAAGAGGTGCAGGACGCATGAAATCAGTCAATCAAGCCGTTATGAAAAAGGATGCCCTGCCGCTCATTACAGGGAAACCGGTCTACACCGGCGATTTGGCACCCAAGGACTGTCTCATCGTCAAGGCCTTGCGCAGTCCTCATGCCCGGGCTATCGTGCGCAGCGTCAATAAGACGGCTGCCCTCAAGGTACCTGGTATCGAATGTATCCTTACCGCCGAAGATGCGCCGAAAAAGCGCTTTACCATTGCCGGTCAGACCTATCCGGAGCTGAGTCCCTACGACCGGCTTATCTTAGATAAACAGATCCGCTTTGTCGGCGATCCTGTAGCGCTCGTTGCCGGCAAGGATGCAGCGTGTGTAGATAAGGCCCTGCGCATGATCAAGGTCGACTACGAAGTACAGGAACCGCTCCTCGATTTCCGTCAGGCCGTAGATAATCCTATCGTCGTCCATCCCGAAGACGACTGGAACCCCATGGTTCCCGTAGGCGGCGATAACAAGCGCAATATCATCGCCCAGGATAAGGAAGACTGGGGCGATGTAGACGGAACCTTTGCTGACAGCGATGTTATCGTCGATCATGTATACCATACAAAGCAGGCCCAGCAGTCCATGATGGAACCGTTCCAGGCCTTTACGGAACTCGATCCCTATGGCCGTCTGGTCATCGTCAGCTCCACACAGATTCCGTTCCACGTACGCCGTATTGTCGCGACGGCCTTGGAAATTCCTAAATCCCGCGTGCGCGTCATTAAACCCCGTATCGGCGGTGGCTTTGGTGCCAAGCAGACGGCCGTTATGGAATGCTATCCGGCACTGGTCACGATGGTCACGGGCAAACGGGCCTACATGCTCTATACGCGTGAAGAATCGCAGACCGTTTCGTCACCGCGGCACGAAGCAGAAATCCACGTACGCATCGGCGCGTCTAAGGAAGGGCACATCCGCGTCATTTCCGTCGAGGCCCTCTGGAATGGCGGCGCCTACAGCGATCACAGCCCGACAACGGTTACCCTGGCCGGTCATAAATCGATTCCGGTGTACAATCATACGGAGGCCTTCCGTTTTAACTATACGGCTGTCTATTCCAATACGATTGCTGCCGGTGCGTATCGCGGCTACGGTGCTACACAGGGGCTCTTTGCGGTAGAATCAGCTGTTAATGAGCTGGCAGAAAAACTGGGCATCGATCCGGTAACGCTGCGTCTGAAAAATATCGTTCATGAAGGGGACGTCATGCCGGCTTATTTCAATGAAACAGCCAGGAGCTGCAACCTTGAAGCCTGCCTGATGCGGACCTTGGAACTCATCGACTGGAAACACAATTATCCCCGCCGTGTCCTGCCTAATGGCAAGATTCGCGCAGCCGGCCTGGCCCTGGCTATGCAGGGCTCGGCTATTTCTAACGTCGACGTCGCCTCGGCAACCATCAAGGTCAATGACGATGGCTTCTACACCCTCGATATCGGTGCTACCGATATGGGCACCGGCTGTGATACGATTCTGGCCCAGATTGCGGCAGAAGCACTGGAATGTCCCGTCGATGAAGTAGTCACCCACGGGGTAGATACGGATACGTCTCCCTATGACAGTGGCTCCTATGCGTCGTCGACGACGTATCTCACGGGCATGGCCGTCTATAAGACGTGCCAGACGCTCATTGAAAAAATGAAGGAAAAGGCAGCCCGTATGCTCGGTGACGTCAAGGCGGAAGACCTGGATTTTACAGGCGATGCTATCATCGACAGAGCGACAGGACGTCAGGTAACGCGTAAAGAACTGGGCAATGCCGCCATGATTACCAATGATATAGCCTTAGAAGCGACGGAAACCCATTTTTCTCCCGTATCACCACCACCGTATATGGCCGGTGCTGCCGTCGTCGATGTTGATCCCGGCACGGGTGAAATTACGCTCGTCGATTATGCTGCTGTCGTCGATTGCGGTACGGTCATCAATCCGGCTTTGGCCCGCGTACAGGCTGAAGGCGGTTTGGTGCAGGGCATTGGCATGACGCTTACGGAAGATGTCATTATGGATAAGCGTGGGCGGCTGCAGACGAACTCTTTTATGCAGTATCGTATTCCGACACGTCAGGATGTTTGCGATATCAAGGTTGAGTTTGCGCCGAGCTATGAACCGACTGGCCCGTATGGGGCTAAGTCCATTGGTGAAATTGTCATCAATACGCCGGGCCCGGCCATTGCCGAAGCGGTCCATCAGGCAACAGGCGTGTATTTTAGGGAACTGCCGATTACAGCAGAAAAAGTATATAAAGGCTTAAAGGCCAAGAAAGAAGAATAATAGCAGCGAATCAGCTCCGGCCTGCAGGCGGAGCTGATTTTTTTAAAAGGAGCGTGGACGTAAATGGATACACATACCTTGCCTTTAGCAGGCGTGCAGGTCGTCGATTTATCTACATACGCGGCTGTGCCGGCAGCAGCCCGTATACTGGCTGACTGGGGTGCTGACGTCATTAAAGTGGAATCCTTGCAGGGCGATGCCTGGCGCCATTACGGCGATATTGCAGAGGTGCCCTGTACAGATGAAGAAAATCCCTGCTGGGACGTAAGCAACAGCAACAAACGCGGCCTGGCCTTGAATCTGCGCACAGCGGCAGGCCAGACTATCCTGCATCGTTTGCTGGCCCGGGCTGATGTGTTCGTAAGCAATTATCGTATGGCAGCCTTAGAGGGCTTGCACGTCACTTATGAAGAACTGCACGAGCAATACCCCCGTTTGGTCTGGGGCCACCTGAGTGGCTATGGTCCTGTAGGACCGGAAGCAAAACGGCCGGGCTTTGATATTGCCGCCTTTTGGGCCCGTAGTGGTCTCATGCAGGATTATAGCAGCCCTGGTGAACCACCGCTCATGCCATTTCATGCATTTGGCGATATGACGACCGGCTCAGTTATGGTGGGTGGCTTGTGTGCTGCCTTATATAAGCAGCTGCGTACAGGTATAGGTGATAAAGTAGAATTATCCTTGTTGGGAACTGCGACCTGGCTCATGGCGATGCCTGCTGTTGCAGCACAACCCGCCTATGGTAATACGTATCCGCGCGAGCGCTATGAGCAGCCTAGTCCGGTCTGCATTCCCTATCAATGTGCCGATGGAGAATGGCTGGAACTCTGTATTATGGAATATGAACGCTATCGTGTACCCTTTCTTACCTTGTTAGGGCTGGAAAGGCTCTTAGACGATGAACGGTTTACTACGTTTTATTCGATCCAAGTGCATGCCCGGGAATTTGTCAGCCTCGTACAGGAAGCATTTTTAAAGAAAACACGGGATGAATGGGGCCCCTTATTGTCAGCCGCTGATATAGTATATGACAAGATAAGCCATTTTAAGGATATTACAGAGTGCGAACAGGCCTGGGCTAATGGCTATGTATATACACGTAAGTTTCCTAACGGCCATACGGCTGTATTGCCTAAGCCACCCATCCAGTTTCAAGATAAAGATACGGTACCGCAAGCAGCGCCTTTGTTAGGAGAACATACGCGGGACATACTGTTGGAATACGGATATACGGAAGCCGAGATCGAGGCACTTATAAAAGAGCACGTTGTCCACGCGTGACACCTGGCTGGGATGATAGGCCTGTTTCTGTCTGCGTAAGGCAGAACAGGCCCATCATCTCTTGACAAATATGTATAAGTGGTGGTACTATATATAAACAGCTATTGCGGACGTGCGAAAGAATGAATAAGCAAGAAGTGCAAGTTCTATTTTTTTGTGTCTTTTTACTGTGTGTCAGTGTGTTTGCTATTGTCTTTTTCTGTTTTAAAAGTTCTTCAAAAAAAGTGCTTGACAGAGAAGGGAGCAAATGATATACTTCAATAGCTGTCAGGTGAGGGCAAACAAAAATCCCTGAATGTAGTGTGTCGAGTGGACAAATAAGTTTAAAAAAACTTAAAAAAACTGCTTGACAAGCCGCATGAATCCTGATAAGATATACAAGTCGCCGCAAGACGACACGATGACCTTTGAAAACTGAACAATGTAAACATATGAACGCCATAAGTAGAGAACCACGTTTGAAGGAGCCGCAAGGCGACGCGCAAACGTGTGTGAATCACTTATACCGAGAATAAACTCGGTAGTGCGAGGTTCTATATTTTATAGAACGTCAATCAAATGTAACACAAACAATAAGTAAGACAGAGCTAGATAGCTCTTCACATATCATGGAGAGTTTGATCCTGGCTCAGGACGAACGCTGGCGGCGTGCTTAACACATGCAAGTCGAACGAGAGGATATGAGAAGCTTGCTTCTTATAAAATCGAGTGGCAAACGGGTGAGTAACGCGTAAGCAACCTGCCCTGCAGATGGGGACAACAGCTGGAAACGGCTGCTAATACCGAATACGAAGACTGTGCCGCATGACACAGACTTGAAAGGATGGCCTCTATATTATGCTATCGCTGCAGGAGGGGCTTGCGTCTGATTAGCTAGTTGGAGGGGTAACGGCCCACCAAGGCGACGATCAGTAGCCGGTCTGAGAGGATGAACGGCCACATTGGGACTGAGACACGGCCC
>ERZ836760.1539-NODE-1539-length-24054-cov-4.682237_pt1 | contig 24054 bp, 16 predicted proteins | sample MGYA00519941_ERZ836760 | MGnify/ENA primary metagenome ERZ836760 (study PRJEB31850, sample SAMEA3708807) | human gut metagenome | biome: human gut; feature: human-associated habitat; material: faeces | place: China | collected 2014 ... | reverse complement strand
GGGTTCCCTCTCCCCATCCAATCTTCTGCTCCTATTTCAACAATCTTCCCAGCGCCTCGTTGACGAGGGCGGGGTTGGCCTTGCCCTTCATCTTGCGCATGACCTGCCCGACGAAGAAGCTGATGAGCTTGGTCTTGCCGCCCTTGTAGGCTTCGGCTTCGGCGGGGTTCTCCGCAATCACTTCGGCGACGGCGGCGTCGATGGCGGAAGTGTCGGACACCTGCACAAGGCCTTTTTCACGGACGTAGGCTTCGGGCATGACGCCGTTGGCGTACAGTTCACTGAAAATATCCTGCGCGATCTTGGCGCTGATGAGGCCGCCGTCGACGATCTTGGCGAGTTCGGCAAGGGCTTCGGGCTTGAGGGCGGAGTCTTTGAGCTCCACGCCGGTCTGGTTGATCTCGCGGAGCATGGGGCCGGTCATATAATTGGCTATCTTGCGTGGCTCGTTGTACAGGGCCACCGCCGCCTCAAAGAGGTCGGCCTGCGCGCGGTCGGATGTGATGATGTCCGCATCCTGCTCGGGAAGCTTCCATTCATCAATGAACCGCCGGCGGCGCTGCGCGGGCAGCTCGGGAAGGCTGGCCTTCCAGCTTTCGAGCTGCTCGTCCGTGATGTGCACGGGCACGAGATCCGGGTCGGGGAAATAGCGGTAGTCGTGGGCCTCTTCCTTGTCGCGCATGGACATGGTGACGCCCTTCACGCTGTCGAACAGGCGGGTTTCCTGAATCACCTTGTCCCCGTCCTCCAGCACGTCCTGCTGGCGGGAGACTTCGTATTCGATGGCCTTCTGGACGTGGCGGAACGAGTTCAGGTTCTTGAGCTCGGCGCGGGTGCCGAATTCGGCCGCGCCTTTGGGACGGATGGACACGTTGGCGTCGCAACGGAAGCTGCCTTCCTCCATGTTGCCGTCCGTGATGCCGAGGTAGACCACGATGGCGTGCAGGGCCTTGAGATAGGCCACCGCTTCCTCGGCGCTGCGCATGTCGGGCTCGCTCACGATTTCGATGAGCGGCACGGCGGCGCGGTTGAGGTCGAGATAGCTGTGGTCGCCTTCGTGGATGTTTTTGCCCGCGTCGGTTTCCATGTGGATGCGGGTAATGCCGATGCGCTTGGTCTCGCCGCCGACGTTGATGTCCAGATGCCCGAATTCGCACAGCGGGCGCTCGAACTGCGAAATCTGGTAGTTGTACGGCATGTCGGGGTAGAAGTAGTTCTTACGGGCGAACACCGAATCGTTGTTGATGGTGCAGTTAAGGGCGAGGCCCGCGCGGGTGGCGTACTCCACGGCGGTCTGGTTCAGGACGGGCAGCACGCCCGGCATCCCGGCGCACACCTCGCAGACGTTGGTGTTGGGCTCCACCCCGAACGTCGTGGGGCAGGAGCAGAACAGCTTGGATTTGGTGCAGAGGTGAACATGCACTTCAAGGCCGATGACGGTTTCATAAGCGGACATAGGGCGACTCCGAAAGGCCGAACGATTATTCTATTCAGGCATCAAACACTTTTGTTTTTCAATTCCAGACGCTGGAGACGCCCGGAATTCAAAACGTAAAAGTCTTAGGAGGATAGGGGATGGGGTTTGGGGAAGGGAGGGAAATGCCTTTCCTCAAGGAAGCCCTTCTCCAGAAGGGTTCCTTTCCCCTTCCCCGATTCCTCACGCTTCCTCTATTTTCCATACAGCTCAGGGTTCAACGTGGGGTCGTTGTACATCTTGAACTGGAAATACAGCTTGGGGGTCTTGGCCCCCTCGACGAACTCGGTGACGAGATGCTTGACGGCAAGGCTGAGGTCGGCGCGCTGCTCCTTGAGGACCGCGAGCTTCTTTTCGCAGGAGGCGATGTGCTCGGGCGTCACGTCGGTGCGCCGGACCTGCTCGTCCATGTGCCAGATCTTGAGGCTGAGGATGGAAAGGCGGTCGATGGCCATGCCGAGGGATTCCGTATTGATGTGCGGCGCGGGCGAGGCCGGGAGCAGCGGGGAGAGCAGGGCCACGAGGCAGGCGTCCACGCGCTCTATGCGGTCGTTGCGCTCCTGGTTGAGCCTGTCGATGCGGTACTTGCAGTCGGCGATGACATCGGGCGTCACGTCGCGGCGGCGGGCCGTGTCCTCAATGTGCCAGAGCCGGAAATTCCGCAGGTGCTGCGCGCGGACGAGGGCAAGGAGCGTCTCGGGGGAGGCGGAGGCGTCGGGGGCGACGTCGTCGGCCTCGGGTTCCTGGCTGTGCCAGAGGGCCGTGGCTTCGTTTTGGGCGTCGAAACAGGCATCCAGAAGCGTGAACAGTTGCGTGGGTGTGGTCATGGCTATTCCTGATTGGCGTTGGAGATGGTGGCGTCAAAGAATTTGCCGACGCCGTAGTCGCCGCGGCGGAAAAATTTTTCCGGGCCGGGGCCGACGATCTGGAGTTCGGGATGGGAGCGCTGCATGTCCAGCGCGATGCGCATTTCCTTGGTGCACCCGGTGGAGAAGGTGGCGTCCTTGCCGGACCAGACGGGCGGGACCTTGAGCCCCATGAGCCCGAAGCTGGCCTCGATGTCCTCCATGCTCTGGAAGCGCCAGATGTTGATGAGGCCGCTGCGCTGCACCTGCTCCCACATGAACATGAGATCGTCCCCGTCCATGCCGGGCTCGAAATATTCCGCCGGGTTGATGATGAAGACCTGATCAAGCCGCTCCCGCAGCGACCGGACGAACGTGTCCGCCACCTTGATCGCCGTGGCGGTCTGGCCGGGGATGCTGCCGATGATGCAGCTGTAGAACATCACGGCCTTGCCGCTGTCCTTGGAGGCACGCATACTCTTGATGATGGTCCGGGCCTTGGCCGTGAGCGCCTGTTCGCTGAACTTGCGGATGCCGGGCGCATGGGGCTTGAGCTGCATACGCACTTCGCCGCGATCTTCCCAGAAGCAGAAGACGTCGCGGGTGAAGAGGTGGCTCGTGCCGAGGAGCACGTCGCGGTTGCAGCGTCCGCGGGCGATGATGGCGTCGCTCTCTTTCCAGGCGCGGGCGAAGGTGACCGAGGTGCGGTACAGGTTGAGCCGCTCGCCCGTGCCGTCCGAAATGATGAGCAGGCGGTTTTCCCGCAGGCGGCGGAGCAGTTCGTTCTTGGATGCGGCCGGAGCCTTGAATATATGGGATTCGGGCAGATTGTCCACCAGCAGGGGATCGCGGTCCACGTCCCACACGGTCGGGGCATAGTAGACCGGCGCTTCCTTGAGCGTCAGGATGACCTTGTGCCCGAGCCGCAGCAGCGTCTGGATGATCCGCAGATCAAGGGCAAGGCCGCCCTCCATCGCGCAGATGTAGAGGAACGTGCGCGGCGGGCCGGGGAAAAGCTCCTCCACCTGCGGGATGAAGGCTTCGGAACCGGTAAAGATATCCGGGAGTTCGCACTTGCCGCTTTCCGCCGCCGCGCAGTTGTGGATGAGCTGGGTGAGGGTATGGTGCGAGCGCCCGGCAAGGTGGAAGAGGCGGGCCAGCTCAGCCAGATCCAGCGCGCGGCGCAGATCGGGGATGCCCTCGGCGCTCAGGCCGTCGGGCAGGCGTCCGAGGGCCTTCTGCAGGGTCTGCGAACGGAGGAAGGAGGCGAGCGTTTCGTTGTAGAACAGGCGCTCGTTCAGCCACGGATCGCCCGCGTCGAAATGGCTGATGAGCGTGGTGACCAGCCGCTTGACGAGGCGGGAGGGCAGGATATTGCCGAGCGCGAGGCAACCCCGGAAACGGTGGCGGCAATAGTTGATCATGTCGCGGCGCTTCTGGCGGTCCTTTTCGTAGCGGACGACCCGGATGATGGAGCGCCATGCCGCGATATACTGGCTGCGCACGCGGGGCGGAAAACTGCGGAGGTGGAAGGAGGCCGCCAATTCCCGGAAGGTGGCGTCGGAACACGGCGCGTACACCTGCCGTTCGTCCATGGCGACCATGAAGCGGAGCTGCTCCGGGCTGGCGACGCCGCTGGGGTTGATGCCGTGTTCGATGTTGTTTTCCGCACAAAAGCTGTAGAACCACGCATCAAAGCCGGGATGGTCGCCGAGCCGGAGATCGCTGACCTGCCCGATGTCGGGAAGCCTGTTCATACGTGCTCCGGGGCGGACGTCCCGTCCGTCTGGATAAAGCCGCGTTCACGCAGCCGCTGGAAATAGGTGCCGGATGAGCAGGAAAGGACCCGCAGCCCGGCATCGAGGCTTTGCACCCGTATGACGTCGCCGCCGCACAGGGGGATGCCCTCCTGCCCGTCCACGGTCAGGAACGCGTCGGGCGCGGCGGCGTCGGTTTCGAGGCGGATGCGGGAGTCCGCGGGCAGGACGATGGGCGGGAAGCTCTTGAAGAAGGGCGAAATGGGCGTCAGGGTGAGGGCCTGCACCTTGGGATGCACCAGCGGCCCGTGGGCGGACAGGGCATACGCCGAGGAGCCGAGGGGCGTGGAGACGATCACCCCGTCGGAGCGCACGACGCCCATGTCTTCGCCGTCCACGAACACATGGACGGGCAGCACGCGGGCGATGGCGCCGCGCCCGACCACCACGTCGTTGGCGGCGTGCCCGCTGGCGATGGGCGTCCCGCCACGCAGGAGCTCCCACGCGAGCAGGAGGCAGGTGCGCGTGATCATCTTTCCGGCGAGGAGGCGTTCCAGCGCGGGTTCCCAGCCGACGGCGGAGAGTTCGGTCAGAAAGCCGACCTGACCGAAATTGATGCCGAGAAGCGGAATGTCCAGCCCGGCAAGCTTGCGGCCCACGCCGACGAAGGTTCCGTCGCCGCCGAGGATCAGGATTGCGTCGGAGGTGCGGGCCCTGCCGACGAGTTTTTCGGAAGGGCAGTCGGCGGGAAGGGCGGAACAAGCCACACCGTGGGCTTCGAGCCACTGGCTGACGGCTGCTGCGGTGGCTTCGGCGGCGGCGTGCCGGGCCTTGGTGACGAGAAGTATGGAGGTGACGGAGTGCATCTGCTTTCAGTAGTAGAATCCCTGTGATTCTTCAATAGCAAACTTGGGAGCCCGGTACCGCCGCCGTATCGTTTCGGCGGGTTGGGGAATGCCGCACGGCCCGCATGGAGTTGTCAGCGGGGGCTGTTTCGCTTATATCTCAAAGTTCGCCGCAAGCGGGTTGCAGAACGGGAATCAGGGATTATCTGTGCTTGTAGCCATGCGGTTCGAAGGAGCGTCTTATGGACAAAGCCCTGCAAATGATTTCCCAACATGCGGAAGACGGCGCGAAACTGCGCCGCGATTTTTTTGCCGTCCACGGGGGCAAGGTGGCCGAGGCCGCCCGGCGCATGGCCGTCGCCGTGGCGCGCGGAGGCAAGATTTTGCTGGCGGGCAACGGCCGGATGCCCAGCACTGGGCCGCGGAGTTCGTCAACCGGTTCCTGATGGACCGGCCGCCGCTTCCGGCCATCGCGCTGACGACCGATTCTTCCGTGCTGACGTCCATCGGCAACGATTTCGGTTACGATCTCGTCTTCACCAAGCAGGTGCAGGCGCTCGGGCGTCCCGGCGACGTGTTCGTCGGCATTTCCACCTCGGGCAACAGCGCCAACGTCATCGGCGCGTTGCAGGCGGCCCGCAAGCAAAGCCTGTTCACCATCGGCCTGACCGGGGACGGGGGAGGGCGCATGGCTCCGCTGTGCGACATCCTGCTTGCGGTGGGGCATCCGTCCACGCCGCTCGTGCAGGAGACGCACGCCGCCATCGGGCATATGCTCTGCGCGCTGACGGACTACTATCTTTTCGAAAATGTGATGGCCATCAAGCCCATGCTTGACTGAATACGTTTACAGGAGAAGCGTCATGCCCATGTTTGAATACCGTTGCACGCGCTGCGGTCATGAATTTGAAGAACTTGTTTTCGGCGACGAAAATCCGGTATGCCCGGCCTGCCGCGCCGAAGCCACGGAAAAGCTCATCTCCAAGCCGTGCCGCCATTGCGAAGGCGGAAGCCTCGGGGATTTCGGCGCGCCCTCCGCGCCGTCTTCCGGAGGCGGATGCGCCGGTTGTTCCGGCGGCAACTGCGCGAGCTGCCACTAAATTTCCTAAAACCGGGGAGGCGCGCTCCAAAAGGCGCCCCTTCCCCGGATTCCTCTTTCCCGAACATTTGTGGGGGGCGGCTCCGGTACGGCGGCGTCCCTCAAAAAGGCACCGTGTTCACCAGCCAAGGATCGTTATGGAAAAACTCGTTATCGCCACCCGTGGCAGCCGTCTGGCCCTCTGGCAGGCGAACCATGTGAAGGACAGCCTCGAAGCCGTACATCCCGGCCTTGCGGTGGAACTGAACATCATCAAGACCAAGGGCGACATCATCCTTGACGTGCCGCTGGCCAAGGTCGGCGGCAAAGGGCTGTTCGTGAAGGAAATTGAGGAAGCGCTCCTTTCCGGCGCGGCGGACATCGCCGTGCACAGCATGAAGGACGTTCCCATGGAGCTTCCCGAGGGCCTCATCCTCGGCATCGTGCCGGAACGCGAGGACCCCACGGACCTGTTCCTTTCGGTGGACTACGATTCGCTGGAAAACCTGCCCGCCGGGGCCGTGGTCGGCACGAGCAGCCTTCGCCGTCAGGCGCAGGTATTGGCCCAGCGGCCGGATCTTGAAGTCGTCTCCCTGCGCGGGAACGTGGACACCCGGCTCCGCAAGCTGACCGAGGGGCAGTTCGCCGCCATCATCATGGCGACGGCGGGCATGAAGCGCCTCGGCCTGTCCGTGCCCAAGGAGTGCCCGCTCGCCCCGCCCGCGTTCATCCCCGCCGTGGGGCAGGGCGCGCTCGGCATCGAATTCCGCGAGGACCGCAAGGATCTCGCCGAAATGCTGTCTTTCATGGAACACCGTCCGACCCGCATCTGCGTGGAAGCCGAACGCGGCCTGCTCGCCGGGCTCGACGGCGGCTGTCAGGTTCCCATCGCCGGACATGCGGAAATGCTTGACGACGGCACCTTCGAACTGGAAGGCCTGGTCGGCGAAGTGGACGGCTCGGTGATCATCCGCCGCAAGGTGACGGGCCGCGCCGATGAAGCCCGCGCCGTGGGCTTCGCTTTGGCCCGGTCCCTCGCCGAGGACGGCGGGGCCGAGATCCTCGCCCGGGTGTACGCGCGGTAAGTTTTCCGCCGCCGGGTTGTTCCGGCTGCCGCTCTCTCGCTTTGACTTCCCGGCTTGCGCCGCAAGGAAAGCCGATACCTTTTGAGACGGGCCGCGTTCTTTTCAAGGCGAAAACCTTTGGAAGGGGCGGGCATGGGGAGGGAAGGGACAGTCTTTCTTCAGAAAGGTTTTCTCTCCCCTCCCCGCGGTCTTTTTAATCCATATTTAGGAATATCATGAGTAAAATAAAGTCTCTGCCTGGTCAGCGCCTCTGTTCGAGTCTGCCCCCGGATCGCGTCCCTTGGGAAACGAGCGACGCCATCCCGCGCAACGGACACCGTAAGGTGGCCCCGCAGCCCCGCGCCCTCAAGGCGCTGGAGCTGGCGTTGCACATCCACACGGCAGGGTACAATATTTATCTTTCCGGCGAGTCGAACCTTGGGCGGACCTACATGCTCCGGGAATTTCTCGAGCCCCGCATCCGCAAGGCCCAGACGCCGCCGGACCTGCTTTACGTCAACAATTTCGATGATCCGGATCGTCCCATGCTGTTGTCCGTCCCGGCGGGGCAGGGCAAAAAGCTGCGTTCGGTCCTTTCGCAGGCGCTGGCGGATATCCGCAAGGAACTGCCCGTCCGTCTGGACAACGAGAAGTACGTCAAGAAGCGTTCCGAATTGCAGGATCGTTTTCAGGCCGTGCGTTCCGGGCTCATCAAGCAGATGGACAAGACCGCCGGGAAAGAGGGCTTCAACCTCGATATGGATGAGCAGGGCAGCCTGACCCTGTATCCCCTGGTGGAAGGCAAGCGCCTGAGCGAGGACGAGTACGAACATCTCGATCCCACCTTGCGTCAGGGGCTCAAGCAGAAGGGCGATACCCTCCTGCGGGCCATGTCCGGCATGGTGCGCAAGCTGAATTCCGCCGAGCAGTCTTTCCGCTCGGACGAGAGGACGCTGGAGCAGGAAGTGATCGGCTCGGTGCTGTCCGCCGTGCTGAACCCTGCCGTGGAGCGCATCCTGAAGAACTGCGCCGGGCCGGACGGTGAGCCGGATTCCACTCTGAAAAAGTATTTTGAAGCCCTGCGTCAGGATATTCTGGATCACCCGGAAGGTTTCCTGCCCCGTGAAACGCAGCCCGCGCAGGCCCTGAGCGCCGCGCTGTCCGGCGATGCGCAGCATCCCGAGACGGACACGTATCTCTATGACGTGAACGTGTTTGTGGACAACAGCGGGAACAAGGGCGCCCCCCTGATCATCGAAGACCACCCCACCACCGCCAACCTGCTTGGCTGCGTGGAGCGCGAGTCGGAAATGGGCGCGCTGGTCACGGATTTCACGCTGATCAAGGCCGGATCCCTGCATCGGGCCAACGGCGGTTTCCTTGTCCTGCATCTTGAGGACATTCTCCAGCATCCCGGCGCATGGGAAGGGCTTCTCCGCGCCCTGCGCGCCGGTTCCGCGCGGCTTGAGGAGGCGGGCGACGTGCCGGACGGCGCTGTCCGCACCAAGGGCATCGAGCCGCAGTCGGTCCCCCTGAACCTCAAGGTCGTGCTCATCGGCAACGAGGAGCTGTACGAAGCCCTGCTGACCAATGACGACCGCTTCGCCAAGCTGTTCAAGATCAAGGCGCACATGACCGAGACGGTGGAGCGTACCGCCGCCGACATCCGGTCGTGGCTCATCCGTGTCGCCGGGATCATCGACGAGACGCATCTTCTGCCGTTCAGCCGCACCGCGCTGGCCGGGCTTGTGGATTTCAGTTCCCGCGTGGCCGAGGACCAGCGCAAGCTGTCGCTCAAGTTCCCGCTCATGCGCGACGTGATGATCGAAGCCTCCGCGATGGCCGCCATGAAGCAGTCCGCGCTGGTGGAGGCCGAGCATCTGGAAGAGGCGCTCGAAGCCCGCATGTACCGTGCGAACCTTGTGGAAGAGCTCTACATGGAAGAGTACGACCGCGAGCTCATCAAGGTACGGACGTCGGGTTCCGCCGTCGGGCGGGTCAACGGCCTGTCGGTGTCGTGGTACGGGGATTTCGAGTTCGGCCTGCCGCATCAGATTTCCTGCACAGTGGGCGTCGGGCACGGCGGCATCATCGACCTTGAGCGCGAGGCCGAGCTTGGCGGCCCCATCCACACTAAGGCCATGCTTATCCTCAAGAGCTATCTTGTGGACCAGTTCGCCCGCAACAAGCCGCTTGTGATGACCGGAAGCCTGTGTTTCGAGCAGAATTACGGCGGCATCGAAGGCGATTCCGCCTCGGGCGCGGAGCTGGCGGCGTTGCTGTCGGCGCTTTCCGGCGTGCCGCTCAAATTGTCCCTCGCCATCACCGGCGCGGTAAGCCAGTCCGGCCAGATCATGGCCGTGGGCGGCGTGTCCCGCAAGATCGAGGGCTTTTTCGGCATCTGCTCCCGCCGCGGGCTCACGGGCGAGCAGGGGGTCATCGTCCCCCGTGACAACGTGGATCATCTGATGCTTTCCCCGCGCATCCGCGAAGCCGTGGACACGGGCAAGTTCGGCATCTACCCGGTGGAGCACATCACCGAGGCGCTTGAGCTTCTGACCGGCATTCCCGCCGGGAAGCCCCTCAAGAACGGCGGGTTCACCCGTGATTCCCTTTACGATCTCGTCGATCGCCGTTTGCAGGAGTTCGGCCACAGCGCCGAGCACGCGTATTCGAAGCCGTTGAGGAGAAGGAAGAAGTAGGCGTTGGGATAGCAACGCCATTGGGGGAGGGAAGGGGAAACTTTCTCTAGAAAGTTTCCCCCTCCCCCGGTTTTCCCCCTACCCTTCTACATACAGAGGAAAACTGGCCTCGACGGACTCAAAGAGAGTGAGCGGGACGGGTCGGGAAAAAATGTAGCCCTGAATCGCGCTGCACCCGATCGAGCGGAGAAACTCCACCTGCTCCTGCTTCTCAACGCCTTCGGCGACGGTGGACATGCCGAGTGCGCGGGCCATCTGCACAATGCTCTCAACCACGGCACGCTCGCGGGGCGTGCCTTCGGTGTCGCGGAAAAAGGCGATGTCCAGCTTGAGCACGTCGAGCGCGATCTCCTTGAGCATGTTGAGCGACGAGTACCCCGTGCCGAAATCGTCCATCGCACTGCGGAACCCACGGGACGGAAGGGCCGCCATCAGTTCACGGAACAGCGCGAAGTTACGGATCACCATCGTCTCGGTGCACTCAAGCTCAAGCATTCCGGAATCGATACCGTACTTGTCACGGATCGCTGAATAACGGTCGAGGAAATCGCCCTGCGCAATGCTCAGGCGAGACACATTCACCGAAAGCCTCAACGGAGGCAGGCCGCGCGAACCCCGGGACGCCAGATAGGCGCACGCCTCTTCGAACACAAAAGCATCCAGATCCACGATGAACCCGTTGCGCTCGAACAACGGGATGAAGTCGCCGGGCGAGACCATCCCGTATCCCGGGCGCTCCCAACGCACCAGGACTTCGGCGCCAAACAGCGCGTCGCCGTGCTGGATATCCACCTGCGGCTGAAGATGGAGGCAGAACTCCCGATTGCGCAGGGCCTCCTCCATGCAGCTCTCGATGTTCTTTTCGTAAAGAACCCGCTTGCGCATCTCCTCGGAATATAAGGCGTACTTGCTGCCGCTGAGATGTTTTACGCTCTTCTGCGCAAGGTTCGCCCGGTCGAGCATATCGTCGATGCTGAGAATGTCCTCTGGACGCTCGACCAGATAAATACCCGCGATCATCTCCACGCGGAACCGGCGATTCGCCAACCCTTCAAACCGGGTCAGCAGATCCGAACAGCGCAGGAACCGCGCCACCAGATCGTCGATATCCCGATAGCACCGTAGCAGGGCAAAGTTGTCGCCGGAAATACGCCCGAACGTCTCTCCCGGGCGCGCGCCTTCCGCGATGAGCTCGGCCCAGTAGCTGAGCAACTCGTCGCCGATGTCGTATCCGTAGATATCATTGATGAACTTGAAGTTGCGGATATCGCAGTACCAGAGCGAATATTTGCGGTCGCCGCGAGCGGCCAGCAATTCCGCCGCGTCCGTCTTGAACTTGGCGAAATTGCTGTATCCCGTAACCGGATCGTGCTCCGCCTGATAGCGCAGATGGCGCAGTGCCCGCACGTTATCATCCATGTCCGAGATCGTACCCACAATACGCAGGAGCTTGCCCTGCGCATCGCGCTTGAGCGTCGCCGCGATGCGGCACCAGATGAACGCGCCGTCACGGCGGCGCAGGCGCACCGTCGTCTCCACCTGATCCTCACGGTACAGCGAAGCGTGAAACGCCTTGAAATCGGCCATGTCACGCGGGTGCACCGTCAATGACCGGAGCATGTCCGGCACATTGCCGGGATTGTTGCGGCAATCCAGCAGCGAGCCCAAATACGGCGCATAATGCAGCTGTTGTTCCGGCCCCCAGTCGAACACCACGCTCTTGGTCTGCTCCACGATGATCCGGTAACGCTCGTCCATCATATGCAGCCGCTGGAGCTCGGCATTCTCGCGGGAAAATTCGTCCAGCCGTTTGCGGTCGTCGATGCCGTGCACCCAGACGAAATGAAGCTTGTCCGCATCTTCCACGCACAGGACGTTTACTGTTACCCAATGGTAACTATCATCCCGCCACAGGCAACGGAAATCTTCCTTCAACACGCCGTCGTTCAGCCGGAGAGAACGGGCGTTTGCGACAACCCTGTCGTAACGCTCCAGATCTTCGGGGTGGATCATGGACTCCCTCACCATCGCCTTCAGGTCGTCCAGCCTGCCCTCATCGGGAAGCGGGAGGAACGTCCCGCTGGAGTGCCGGATGATGCGGAAGGTGTTCCGGGTGAGGTTGCATTCGTAGATTTCCCCGGACTCCTCACTCAGGGCAAAGTCATACAGCAGGGCGACGCGGCTGCGCTCGCGCTCATGCCGTGTCTCGGTGATGTCGGTGATAGTGCTGTAGCACAGCCGGGAACGGCCCGACGTGGCGAAGAAGAACCGTGACTGGATCCACCGGGTTCCCCCTGCGGACATCTTCGCCCGGTATTCGCAAAGGAGTTCCCGTTTGTCCGACTCGAACACCTGCCGCAAATTTTCGATGCGGCAAAGCGCATACACGTCTTCGCTATCCTCAGCGACGATGTTGGAGCGTACCGCCTCCTTGAGCATGGCCTCATAGTCGCCTTGGGACGGGATCTTCTTTCGGGCGAGGAATTCCCCATACGGCACGGTGTACAACCCCGTATCGAGATCGATGCGCAGAACAAGGCCGTAAGCATACCGGAACAGGCAGGAATGCTCTCCTTCCGAGTCGTAAACCGGAAGCTCGTCCAGTTCTCTGCCTCCCCGGGCTCGGAATTTCATCCGGTACATATCGTCGTCCGCGAGCTGGAACAGGGCATCGTAAGAGATCTGCTCATGGGAATAGGCCACGCCGATGCTCACGGAAAGCTTGCAATCCGCATATTCATTGCCAAGCGTGGCGGACATGGCTTCCCGGATGCGCCTGGAGACGTCCAGCGCCTCGGTGCGCGAAGGGACATCCTGCATGAAGGCGATGAATTCATCCCCGCCCGTGCGGGCCACAAAATCCCGGGTACGGAAAGATTCCTGCAACAGCTTGGCGAAAGCGATCAGCACGGCGTCGCCGCGCAGGTGGCCATAGCGATCGTTGACGCGCTTGAAATGATCGAGATCGAACACCAGCAGGGCGGAAGAATGCCCTCCGCGGTGGATATCCAAATACGTCTGGATAAACTGCTGCGCGTACTCGCGGTTGTAGAGCCCCGTGAGCGGATCGAGCCGGGTCTGGCGGATCAGCTCGTCCTGCCGCATTTTGCGTTCGGTGATGTCGAGGAGCAGGCAGATGCACACGGGCTCTCCTTCCCCGTCCACAACGAGCCGCCCCTTTTCAAGGACCCAGATGACCTGCCCGTCTCCTTTTCTGATGCGGTATTCCTGCTCATAGCAGCCGTTCACGGCCTCGCGCCATGCGGTGCGGAAAAGGGCCACGTCATCGGAGCAAACAATGGCCTCAAGGCCGCCCGCCATCAACCCCTGGAAAACGTCCGGCTCATAGCCGAGGAAATGCAGCATCCCCTCGCTGATGTAGGCCAAGCGCCGCTCGTCGCCTCCGTCAGTAACGAAAAAGCCCCCCTCAAGGCTGGAATCGATCAAAGACATAAAATAACGCTGGCGGCGGTAGTCGGCCTCACGGCGCTGCTGCTCGTCAATGTCGGTATAGAAGCAGTACAGCACCTCATGACCGTTCCACCGCTCTTCCGCGCGGCAGGCGTCCAGGCGCACCCATATGTCGCTGCCGTCCTTCCGGCGGACGCGGAAAGGGATGCTGAACCGCCCGGTGGCTTTGCGGTTGCGGATCTCGTCGTTGCCCACGATCAAATCTTCGGCATACACAAAGTTGATGGCGCGATTGCCGAACTGGCCGCGGACTTCTTCCCGCGTATACCCGATCATACAGAAAAACTGATCATTGGCCTCAAGGATGGTGTACTCGGCATCGGCGGCGAGTTTCGCAAAACCGTTGAACACCACGGCGTGGCAGGCTTCCAGTTCGGCGTTCTTTTCCTTGAGCGAAACCACGCTTTGCTGAAGCTGCTCCTGAAGCTCATGGGAGCGGGTGATGTCGACGACGATGCTGACGATAACGGGCCGCCCGTCCTCGGAAATATTGCGCAATCCCCGGTCAAGGACCCAAATGTAGGACCCGTCCCGCCTGAGCATCCGATAGGAGACTTCATAGCTGTCAGTGACGGTCATCGACTCATTGACTAGAGTGTTGACGCGGTCGCGGTCGCCGGGATGGATACCGTTTTCAACCATCCCTCCCGTGTCCTCCACAAAATCTTCATACGAACTATATCCAAGGTACCCGAGGAGCTGATCGTTGATGAAATAGAGGGGGAAGCCCTTTTCAATATAGCCGCCGATAAGCCCGCCGGGAATGCTGTTTTTAAGCAGCTGGAACGCGCTGCGCCGGGACTGCGAGGAAAGCTCGTTCCCTTCCCCAAGGAAAGAGGTAGGGAAGAATTCGCCGTCCGGCTGTTCGCCGCTGGGAAGGGAGGCGTGGATGCCCTGGATGAGGCAGCGCCCATCCGGGACTTCGCCGCACATCGCGGAAATGCGGACGTTCACCCCTTTTCCGCTGGATGGATCGACGACGCTCATGTCGCCGTCCGTATAGCACGCCTCGCCCGCTTCCACGGAATAGAGATTCCGCAGCCTTACGTCGAAGGAGCCCGGCGTGGCCTCGAACTCCTTGATAAGCAGCTCGCGGCAATCGCAAAAACCCTTGCCGGCACGTTCAAAATCTCCTGTCCCTATCCAGCGGATATCGTCAGCGAGGCACTCAAGCGTTTTATCCAGATCGCGTAAATGGAGGTAAGCATCAAAAAAACGGCGGACGACGTCCTCGGAACGGGAAGCGATTGTTTGCATAGGGGCACCAGATCAAAAAATATTTTGTGATCACTAGCCTGTGTCCCGAAGGGCGTCAAGGAGGCAAAAAGGCGCCTCAAACGGGAAAATACAGGCTCTTGAAGAGATTATCTTCCCACGAATGAATCGCGGTTTTTCGGATGTGGGACAGTTCCCCTTCTTCACACAGGGGCCCCAACAATAGGACGGCTACGTAAAAGGAAGATGGAAAACGGTCACCTCCCTTACCATACAATCGTTTCCCGTACCGTTACCTTGACTGCAAAAACAGGTTACGCAGTATGATGCACATGCTCCAAGGAAGCATTCCAACCCCTTTAGTGAAAACCCGGCGAAAAATATAAAAATCCTCATATCCATAACGGGGGCTATGCCGTACGGAAAAGGATGGCAAACCCCGGCGCCCTCAGGCGGAGCGGGATAAGCCTGCCCTTATCGTTGGGCAGGAGTGGTACGGTTCGTCAGAATGACCGCCTGCGGCAATATGCCCTCCAGGATGCGGCTCCATACCCACCCTTTTTCGGTATATCGGCCACCGGGATACGGCCAAATGCCCTCCGCGATCCCCCGAAACACCTTCATGCGCAAGGGCTGTGAGGGCCTCCTCAGTATTTCAGAAAACAAAGGAGTACATAAGAAAGCTTCATCCGCCCCCAGAAAAAGCAGAAGCCACCCTGACCCAAACAGGAAAAAGGCTGAGGATCAGCGCTTCAACAGGCCGAAGGAGTTCGTTTGGCAGGCCTTTCCCTTTTCGCCGAAAAATCCTACCCTCGGAAGAAAGGGCGCGGACGGCGCCTCCAACCTTTTTCACACAACGCCATGAAGACAGAATTCGAAACAGCCACAACGGATCTCGCGCGCCGGGTCCCGCCCCACAGTGTGGAAGCCGAGCGGGCCGTGCTCGCCGGACTGATCCTGCGCCCTTCCGCAATGGGGCAGATCGCCCCCATGCTGCACCCGGAAGATTTTTACCTGCCCGCGCATCAGACGCTGTACGCGGCCGCCCTCGGGCTTCACACCGATAACCGGCCAGTGGATCTCGTTACCCTTGCGGAACATCTGCGCGATCAAGGCTCGCTGGAACAGGCGGGCGGCGCGGCTTATATCGCGGATCTGGCGCAGTCGCATGTCAGCGCGGCAAACGCCGAGTATTATGCCAAGCTCGTACGCGACAAATCCATCCAGCGCGGGCTCATCGAGGCGGGGGCTAAAATCGTTTCGACGGGCTTCGACACTTCAAAGGATCTGGCCGGGCTCATCGACGAGGCCGAGCAATCCGTTATGGCGGTATCCAGCCGCACCAGTTCCGGCGGATTCCGGCCGGTGCAGGCGCTCGTGGGAGACGTGGTGGACGCCGTGCTCAAACCCGCAGAGGGGGGGATCACCGGGCTCGCTACTGGCTATCCCGAACTCGACGCCATCACACGGGGGCTCCAGCCTTCGGATCTGATCATCATCGCGGCGCGCCCTGCGATGGGCAAAACCGCCCTCGCCCTCAACCTCGCCATGCGTGCCGCCATCAGCGAAGGCGCGCCCGTGGGCATTTTCTCGCTGGAAATGTCCGAACACCAGCTTGTCCAGCGTATGATCAGCCTGTGGGGAAAGATTCCGCAGGAGCAGCTTTCCACAGGCCGCCTCAGCAAAGCCGAGGGAGCACGCTTCTTCGAAACCGCAGATCTGCTCCGGACCGCGCCGCTGTTCATCAACGAAACGCCCGCCATCAGCACTCTTGAACTCCGTTCACAGGCACGGCGGCTCAAGGCCGAGCACGGCCTCGGGCTCATCGTGGTCGACTATTTGCAACTTATGCGCTCTTCACGGCGCACGGACTCCCGTGAACTCGAAATTTCGGATATCTCCCGCTCGCTCAAGGCTATAGCCAAAGAGCTCGACGTACCGGTCGTGGCCCTTTCGCAGCTCAACCGTAAAGTTGAAGAACGTAAAGACAACCGCCCCATGCTCTCGGACCTGCGTGAATCCGGAGCCATTGAACAGGATGCGGACATCGTGATCTTCCTTTACCGCGACGAGGTATACAAGCCCGATACGCCGAAAAAAGGCATCGCGGAACTTATCATCGGCAAGCACCGCAACGGGCGCGTCGGGACCGTAGAACTGGCTTTCCTGCCGCAGTACACCGCCTTCGAACCGCTTGCCAAGGATCGCTGATCGGCGATGGTGGATTCGGCAAGCGTACATTCCTTTTAAGAGGATACAGAAGCGTTGGGGAAGGGAGGCTTTTCTGCCCCCCTTCCCCAACGCTGTCACTTTGCATCTATCTCCCTTCCCAAAGGGTTCTATAAAAATCGAATTCCTGCCCGCAGCGTTCTGAAGTGTTTTCCCTTTGAAACGAGAGCTCGTTTAAAGAACAACGCTCCAGCCACTGTCTCTAGAGGCAGGCCACAATGTACGGCGTGTTTTTGGAAATGCACAAATCTCTCCCTCTCCTCGCATAACAACGACATGGGGCTTCCGGATGGCAGATGCAGCCGGATACGCCCAGGAACGGTTCCATCTTCTGTTTTTCATCTCTTTAGAGGAATCCTCTTTTTTACAAAATATAAATTTTATCTTTTATTTTCAATGTATTAGCATATATTCTTTCCGGGAGTCCCATAAAAAACAAAAATTATACTTGAAAAAGAATTTCAATTTCATTATTATCTTTTTATGGACGACGAGGAAACAGGCAGTATCCCGTCTCCAGTCAAACTGTTGCCGAGAAATCGGCACAGAAGCCGGGAAGTGGTTGGCCCGGCTTCCCAGCCGGATGCCGATCCCCCCCCCTCGGAAGCAGTCCTTCGGCATCCGGCAAAGAAATTTCCTAATACATGGGTGTTTCTCAGCTTCGCGTGTTCTCATTGCCTTTTCCAGCCCAAAAGAGCGAGAGTGCAAGGACAAAACCGTTTCATCATGGAGTACATCATGAGCAAAGTACTGATTGTTTACGGCTCCACGACCGGCAACACGGAAGCTCTCGCGGAAATCTCGGACGCCTTATCCAAGAAGCTGGGCATGAGACTATCCTCCTCAACGCCGCTGACGCCAGTGCACCCGGCCTTTGCGATGGATGGGATATGATCCTTTTCGGTTGTTCCGCATGGGGCGACGACGAAATAATCCTGCAGGACGACTTTGACGCGTTGTTCCAGCAGTTCGACCTCATCAACGCCAAGGGGCACAAAGTAGCCTGTTTCGCTACAGGGGACAGCAACTTCACATACTTCTGTGGAGCTGTCGACGTTATCGAAGCCGCTCTTGAACGGCTTGGCGCGGATGTCGTCGTTGAAGGCCTTAAAATCGACGGACAGGCCCAGTCCGACCAGCCGGAAATCCAGGAATGGACCAAGGCTGTCATCGAAACTCTGTAAGCGCTAAGAACGCCTTCCTTCGAAATGCTCGTTTCCTTACGAGCACAACGGGTCGGAGCCCTCTCGACCTCTTCGACCCAACCTCCTCCTTGCGCCCCGGTTCGACCGCCGAACTGGGGCGATACTTTTTCCCCGTCATGAGGTTCTTACGGTAGCATGGCCACCTCAAGCGGATCTCCTCTTTTATGCCGCCTTGCCACCGGATGAAGCTGTCTTGCCGTAATCCTTGACGTGCGGAATCTTCCGCGAGTGTGGTACGTCGAGCTTCTTGTACGCTGGCGCTCTTCAAGCACTCCCATCCCATACCGTTTCTCATAAGAGCTAAGAATATCTTCTCTGAGAGTGACTTTTCTTGAGAATACTGTTTCCACAGTCATTTTCATCAGTCAACGGCTGTCACTGACAACTTTCAACAGGTATCCATCCAGCGCGTTTCTCCGCCGGTTTCTTTGGACAAACTGTTTCTGGTCATCATCATCTGTTACCGCCAGACAACATCTGCAAACAGCAGTGGATGACTGACAATGATAGCTCCGGACTGCCACTGTCAGACATACAAAAACAACACGGCAAAATGGTCACGAATAAACTATACTATGTTAAAATAACAAACTTTATTTGCATCAATGACAAACGCTGAAATACGGTAGAGAGGTGTCATCTCAAAGCGGAGGCCATAAATTTTTTCCATCCAAAACAAGTCGGCAAAATACTCGCTATTTTACCTTAATATATTGAAATATTATGTTAAAATGATTCAAAAAGATCATATTCCCTTATGTTTGATTCCCCTAAGCCCGCCGAGGGCTTAAACGGGAAATTCTGAAACGTTGTTCCAGGTGTCAACGAAAACAGCATGTTATCGGTGATGACAGCTAAGGTGAGTTCGTGACGGATTATGACATGCATCAGTTGTCACATGGCTTTTCAGAAGAAAGCATGGAAGAACATTGGTGGGCACCCATACGGCAATATGCCCACTAAATATATTTAACATACTGAAAAAATATTGTATATTTTATTAATACACAAAACGTTCAAACGGCCACTGGCAGAAGAGATGTCCCATCACTGCCAACAGGGAAAACGGAGGGGAATATATATTATAATGATGGAACGCCAGTGAGGACTACGAGGCCATTCTTGCGCGTAAGGCGCCAGAGTAGCACATAAAAAAGGCCGTTTAACACGGCCTCGCTTGTCTAGTCCTCTTTCCTGCGTCCTCGCCTCCGGGACGGGAGGGCTTCAGCTGTACGGTTGAGGATCACGATATTCCCCTTGGTCAGAATACTGTTTTTCTCCAACACCTTCTTTTCCGCCAGTTCCGCGATGGCGTCCCGAATCTGTCGGCGTGTTTCCTTTAACGGCGAACGCAGATCCATATTCAGCGCCAATGCCAGCGTGCGGATATCCCCCCGAAAAACAGGATTTTCCCTGTGCGACTGGCAGAAGCGATACATAGCCTTCGCAATACTTCCCCTGATCTGAAAACGTTTGGCCACGTCAATCCAAGTGAGCCGATTGGCCACATACATTTCCCGGAAGAACGGGCTGATCGTTACTGAAATATCCCGTTCCGCATCATTTTTCCCGCGCAGGCGCAAATTCGAGATAATGTGCGTAAGGTCGTAAAACGTCTCTTGCCCCCTTTCACGCACCACTAATTCTATAGTCCCGTGCGCGAGGCATGTGAGCCCAGTTACCAAGCGCGTATAATGGTTCTTTCCCGGCCTTTTATGCCCCATCAGACGCAGAATCGGCAGCAATGGGCCACGATACGTAAATTTTCCCGTACCGCTCTCCGGGAATGCCGAACGCACGGGTTCCGGAAAAGCCTCCACGCCGCCAGAAACATACGGCGCCTCGGGAAGATTTGGGGCGACGGGCACAAAACCTTCTTCCGTATCCTTCACGGGAAGTGCTCCTGCCGAACGAGCATGACGAGCCTCGGCCCCTTCCGCCCCGGATTCAATGATCGCCAGCAGAGCCATCAGCACATCCTCTTCCTCAACACTGAGTTTCGGCCCTGTATAAAGGATATCACCCCACGGCCCCGAAGAAATGCGTTCTTTAAAGAAGAAAGCCCCTGATGCCGCGATGCTGCCTTTTTCACGCGATGTAATATCGGGATCACGCATGAGAGCATCCCGGCGTCCCTTTTCAAGGTTATTCATCGGAAAAAATGGCGAAACACGTGCAATACTGGTTGGATAGCCACACCAAAGCGAAGGGCGTTCCTCCTCCTTAGGAGCTGGCAGGGGTGTTGCGACAGGGGCGCTCTCAACCGGGCTAGGCGCAGGGATAGGCTTTGGAGAAGCCGTCCTGACAACCTCGCACGCCACCTCTCGCGCCTGTTCACGAGCCAGCTCCTCAAGGCTCACAGGCGAGGGCCGTTTCCGCTCCTCAGGCGCGGCAAGCGGATGACAAGCTTTGGAGGAAGGGCTTCCACTTCTACGCCACTCTTCAATGATCGCAACGATAAACGACGGAACATCCTTCCAGTCGAGCGCATCGATCTGTGCGGCAAGCGTAGGATTATACAGCCTCAGGCGTTCCCGCTCCTCAGCAGAAAGAGGGGAGGGGACAGCCGTCTCAAGAAAGCCTTGCAACGCTTCACCCACGGATTTCATCTTATTGGTCATGGCAACATTCCGCATTAGAGCGCCAGCTTGCCATCCGGACGGCGCAAGAGCCGCCGGAAAGTGCTGAACCCCGGAGGTGCCGGGCACGCATCCATAGAAGAAAAAGGTGTCAAACTCCGCAAAAGGCCTTTCTTCCCTCGGCCCAGCCGTCCATTTCCGACTCTAAAAAACACTGATGGCGAGTATTGCCCGCATCCATTTACCGCTTTTATTGAGGATGATCATTGACTTTTTTTGAGTATCATGCAAAAAATTCGACACATCACACGCAAATTGGAGGATCTCATGGCAGCGAAAGTCATTGCTTTTGCAAACCACAAAGGTGGCGTAGGCAAGACCGCGAGCACTGTTAACGTAGCGTATTGCCTCGCTAAACGCAAACGCCGTGTGCTTGTTGTGGACTGTGATCCTCAGGGAAACGCGTCGCTGACCCTCGGGACCGTATCCCCATACGAGCAACCCCGCACAGTGGCAAACCTCTTTACCGGGCTCTCGTTTTCGGCAGCGGCCGTGCCTTCCAAATACGAAGGGCTGGATCTGATCCCTGCCAATCTGAACGTATACGCTACGGTAAGCACGCTTTCCAATTCCATCAAGCGCTTTTTCGGTTTCCGGCAAGCGCTCGATAAGGCAGCTCTGAACACCTACGATTACATTCTGCTGGATTGCCCGCCCACCATTGAGGGTGCGCTCCTGACCAATGCGCTTATCATTACGGACTATATCATCATTCCGGTTGGGGTTGAGGACACTTATGCCCTTTCCGGCGTAAGCCATCTTATCAAAGTCGCGGAAACCCTGCGCGCTGACACCGAATCGAATCTTGCGATCATGGGTGTACTGCTGACCATGTATGATGGCCGCAATAACGCCGCGAAAACCATCCGTAATGTGGCAATCGGGACCTTCGGCGAAGAAATGGTCTTCCGTACGACTATCCCCAGAAATACTACACTAAATAAAGCTGTTATGAGTAACCTTGCGGTCTGTGACTATGACGACGGTTGTTCTTCCTGCCGCAGCTATCGTGAGTTGGCACAGGAAATGGAAGCCCGCCTTGATCCCAAGAACGTATGATTATTCAAAGATGGGCATAGAATAAAAGATGCCTGTCTTGCAGTTTTATATTCCTAATTTTTCGGATTACAAGTTTACAATTGGTAACATTCAATTCTTTCCCGGAAGAAACAAAGTGTACACTTATGAGCCAAATTCTATTGTCCCCCGCACATGTTACCTGTAAGTAAAAATATCCTCTCGACAAGAAAAGGCTCCCTTCCTCTCCGTCCACTTTATCCTCTTCCTTCCGTAAGGAACTGACATGGCTAAGAAATCAAGCATGCCGGACTTTACCTTCGCTCTCGGTGCCGACCTTCGAGAAGCGGCCGCTAAGATGCGCAAAATGAGCCAGCCGCCGAAGCATCAATCTGCCCAGCAATCTGATGAGGCCATAGATGCCATGTCCGACGATGCAGAAATCACCGTCGAATCCTCAGCAGTAGAACCTCCCTTTGCTAAAGAGAGCTTAACGCCGCCAAGTTCTGATGCAACCATTGGCGTTGACGTTTCTTCAACAGATTTACCATATTGTGAAGAGTCGACCGTCATAATCGAACAATCCGGAGAGATTGCTGCACCTGTAGACTCTACTTATTCTGTAACTGATGCCTTGCAGCCTCTTGAAGGGACTACATCCAAGTCCTTCCAAACGCCTGTACAGAAGGAAGTAGAGACTCCTGAGATACCTGCTGAATCCCCTGAAAAGGAAAATATGGAGGGAACTCCTCAGGTAGACCTTTCTACTCTACTCACTGGAGGAGAGAAAACAGAACCTTTTCAGAGTCCTTCTTCTGAATCACGTTCAGTAGAGGCTCTAAACGCTGTTTGTGCACCAGAAACAGGTTCTGCGTACACTCTCTCAGATATTCAGGATGAACCTTCTGATATTCCCGTACAGGCAGCTCAAACCGGCCTGAATTATGATAAAAAACTGTCAATGACAGCTGGTGATAGTTATATACAGCAATCAGTAGAAATAGACAGTAAAAAGCCGTCTATTACCACTATTCTTCCAAAAACATTCCGTACAGACATGAACTGTCACCGACAGTCTCCAGCGCTTCATAACAGTATACCAGCTGTCAATGACAGCTCTACGCCAAAACAGAATTACAAAGCCACTGCCCTCAGTTCTGATGAAGTAAAAAAGTCACCGGATGCAGCCAGCCTCTCAATGTATTCACAGCTATCTTATAGCCAGTCACAAACAGTCACTGACTATCAAGCTTATTCAAGTGCAATAACGGTGTCCCCTTATTCTGGCGGAGAGACTCCTCTTCCAAGAGATCCTTTTCAATCTAAGCCTGTTACCACTCCAAGATCCACCGTCGCACATTCTCCGTTGCAAGATGACAGCTTTAAATTGTCACAAGCAGTCACTATGGTGGAGGATGACCATAAACAACCTATCGGCTCTAGAAAAGTTCAACAAGAACAGGATATACCCACACAACATGGTATCACCCAAGGTATTTCGCCGTCCATTATTGCGGCCACCCTTCAAGACGCCCATCTTGGCGGAGCCCGCCAGATCCTTTTAGATGCACTCACTGCGCTGAGGCAACAATCCCCCCAAGTCGTCGTTAACCTAAAACGTCTTGCTCCGGCTATCGGGCTTTCCTACGGCACCGTCCGTAACACCATCAGCCGCCTTGTACGTGAGGGCGTCATCTGTACTACACAAGTTCGCACGGGGGACGCTCATGGTGTGTGTGTTGAATTTATTGATGACAATCCATTACCGACAATGACTGCTTCTTCACGCACTAGACAGTCAATGCTCTATCAACAGCAGCCACAGACAGTCATGAAAACTGAGATATCCCCCTCTTTACCACTTGAGGACACGTGTATATGGAATACGGATGGGGATCTTATCGCCATTTTGTGGCCCTTCGCAGCGGATGCCGGTTTCGGACCAGCCCATCTGGCACAACTGAAGCGTGCCTATCAGCTGCAGGGATGGGAACCGGAAAACGTATCGCGGTGTCTGCGTTATCTTGATTGGGAACTTGCCAATGGCGTCCCATCAGGACCTGAACACGTCACCGCGTGGCTCCGCACCATGCAGCGGCAAGGGCACTATCCTCGTCCAGAAGGATATGTAGACCCTGAAGTTCTGCGTCTTCGCCAACAAGCCGACGAGGAACGCGAACTCGCTGAAGCCCGTACCCGCTTCAAGTAATTCCTTTCCCCTTTCTTTTTCTTACCGGAAGCAACACGATGTCCGTCATCTACGCAGGCATCCCATCCATAACTGTCCATTAGGGCATCATATTTTTATTAAAAACAGTTAATGACAGTTATTGACTAATACGAACAGCTTCTGATTGTTTGTTGCATCACCTAAATCTCCAAAGCTTAACAAGCTGTTATGAGCAGTCATCAACACTACCATCAACAGACGCTGTCTGTTGATGGTAGTGTTATTTCTCATGAAGAGTCATTCACCTGAGGAATTTCCCACCACACACACACACACACACACA
>ERZ836760.1534-NODE-1534-length-24116-cov-16.367732_pt1 | contig 24116 bp, 17 predicted proteins | sample MGYA00519941_ERZ836760 | MGnify/ENA primary metagenome ERZ836760 (study PRJEB31850, sample SAMEA3708807) | human gut metagenome | biome: human gut; feature: human-associated habitat; material: faeces | place: China | collected 2014 ... | reverse complement strand
TTCACCCCGTAATGTACCGGTGTACCAGAGGAGGGTGGGGTGGCTCCTCGGAGAGTGATGTGGTGCCTGGGGAGGGAGGCGTGACATCGCATGGCACAGGCGTGACGGCTCTGTGGGGATGCGCCGTGCGGTGCGGGCATGCCGGGAATGCGCTAGGGCGGCAAACAAAAAAGCCGCACCCGGGTGGGATGCGGCTTGACGCTTAATGCGGTATTGCTCAGGCGGCGATGACGTCGACGACCTTGCGGTCGTGACGGACGCCGAACTTCACGCTGCCGTCGGTCAGCGCGAACAGGGTGTGATCCTTGCCCATGCCGACGTTCTGGCCAGGGTGGAAGTTGGTGCCACGCTGACGAATGATGATGTTGCCGGCGACGACGGCTTCGCCGCCGAACTTCTTGACGCCGAGGTACTGAGGCTTCGAATCGCGACCGTTGCGCGAGCTGGAAGCACCCTTCTTATGTGCCATGATTCAGATCCTTCCTGTATTGGCTCAGGCGATCGCCGTGATCTTCACGGCGGTCAGCTTCTGACGGTGACCCTTGCGACGAGTCACGCCGGTCTTGTTCTTGTACTTCATGATGTTGATCTTGGGGCCCTTGGCCTCGTCGTCAATGACTTCACCCTTGGCGGACACCGCGGCGAGATCCTTGGCGCCCAGCGTCACCTTGGCACCATCCACAACCAGCGCGACCGGGAATTCAACGGTCTCGCCTTTCTTCGCCTCAAGACGGTTGACGAGAATCACGTCACCGACCTCGACCTTTTCCTGATGGCCACCGGCCTTCACAATCGCGTACATGCTTCGTTCCTTGCTATGGTGTTATAAAAGCTACTTGCCTGACGCACGCAAGCCGCTGGTCAGACACCAGCAATCTAATCTACACTGACCCATGTACTAACGCAAATCATATTTCCGGCGTGTCAGGTTGACACACCGGAAATCATGATTCATTCAGCGCGTCGGGTCACTCATCCTCGTCGGTGCCGTTCGCGGCGACCGCCGCGGCGGCGATCTGCGCGAGCTTGGCCTTGATATCCGGCGAGGAGCCCTGCGGCACCTGCACATCCGTACCGCGGCCGTGCTTGTTGGTCTTGATGAACGGATCGCCACCCTTGAGCGCATACGGATCGTCGTAATCCGCGCTGACGGTCGGCTCGTCATGCAAGATGAACCCGCGGCCATGGCAGGTCGGGCACTCCTCGGAGAACGCTTCGACCAGGCCCTGGCCGATGCGCTTGCGCGTCATCTGCACCAGACCCAGCGACGTGACCTCCGCCACCTGATGCTTGGTGCGGTCACGCGCCAGGCATTCGACCAGACGCCGCAGCACCAGATCGCGGTTGGCGGGCATCACCATGTCGACGAAATCGATCATGACCATGCCGCCGATATCGCGCAGACGCAGCTGGCGCGCGATCTCCTCGGCCGCCTCCAGGTTGCATCGCGTCACCGTCTCCTCAAGGCTCTTGCCGCGGCCGATGAACCGGCCGGTGTTCACGTCGATCGTGGTCATGGCCTCGGTGCGGTCGATGACGATCGACCCACCGGAAGGCAGGTACACCTGACGCTCCATGCCCTTCCTGAGCTGCGCGTCGATCTGCCACCTGTCGAACACGTCCTTGCCCTGATGCTCGGACGGATCCCACTTGGACAACTTCTCCTTGAGATCGGGCGCCATCGTGTCGAGGTATTCCTCGATGCGCTCGTACACCTTGTCGCCCTCGACGATTAGCTCGCCGAAATTGTCGTTGAAGATGTCGCGCACCACGCGGATCGCGACGTCCGGCTCGCCCTGCAGCAGCTTCGGCCGCTTGCCGTGCCAGAACTCCTCGCGCTTGGCGTTGATGCGCTCCCACTGGCGGACCAGGCTCTCCAGATCCTTGACGATCGCCTCCTCCTTGGCACCTTCGGCCGCGGTGCGGATAATCACGCCCATGTCCTTCGGCGCGATCTTCGAGACAATGCCCTTGAGGCGCGAACGCTCGCGCTCGCTCAGCTTGCGGCTCACGCCGGTCATGCCGCCGGACGGCACGAGCACCAGGAAACGCCCGGCGAGCGTGACCTGCGAAGTCAGGCGAGCGCCCTTGTGGCCGATCGGATCCTTGGTGACCTGCACGAGCACCGGGTCGCCAGATTTGAACGCCAGCTCGATGCGGCGCGGCTGCCCTTCGAGGCGGGTCGCGTCCCAGTTCACCTCACCGGCATACAGCACGCCGTTGCGGGACTGGCCGATGTCGACGAACGCCGCCTCCATGCTCGGCAGCACGTTCTGCACGCGGCCGAGGTAGATGTTGCCGACCGTGGCGACCTCCTGGATGTCGGAGACGTAATGCTCGACGAGCACGTTGTCCTCAATGACGGAGATCTGCGTGTGATGGCCGCGTTCGCGCACCACCATGAGACGGTTCACGTGCTCGCGGCGCGCGAGGAAGTCCTGCTCGACCAGCTGGCTCTGGCGGCTGCGCTCGCGGCGGTTGTCGCGGCGGCGCTGCTTCTTCGCCTCCAGTCGGGTGGAGCCCTCGACGTCGGTGATCTCGTCGATGTACTGCTGCTTGCGCGAGCGGCGCACGGTCATCTCATCGTCACCCTGCTCGTCGGACGCGCGGGAGCGGCGACGGCGACGGCGACGGGTGACGTTGGAGTCATCGTCTTCTTCCTCGTCGCGTGTGCGGCGGGACGACGGCTTGGCCGGCTCGTCCTGCTGCGCCGCGGACTGGCTGCTGTCCGACTCGCCATTGCCGCGGCTGTCGTCGGCACGGTTCTGACGGGAGCGGCGACGGCGACGGGACCTCGTGCCCGAATCCTCGGAGGGCTCCTCGTCGTCGACCGGCGTATAGGAGATGCCGTCGAGCTCCAGGTCCTCCTCGATCTGCTCCACTTCGGCGGCCGCACGGCGCTCCTGCGCGTTCAGGCGACGGTTGCGGCGCGACGAACGCACCGGCTCGTCGGCCTCGCCGGATTCGTCACGGCTGCGGCTGTCGTCGGTATCGAAGCTGTCGACGCGCTCGATGTGGCTCAGACCGTCGATATCGCGACGGGAGGAAGCGCTCTTGTCCTTGTCCCCCTGCGCGCCGTCACGTGACACACGACCATTGCGCGAGCGACGGGACTTGCCACCGCCGCGGCTGTCGCGGTCGTCATCCTCGCGGTCGTCATCGTGCGCGTCGCGCACGATTTCCGGCACGGGCAGCACCGGCTCCTGGAACAGCACGGACGTCATCGCGTGAGCGCGCGGCGCAGGTTGCGGCAGCGTGCTAACGACATCCAGGGCGCGGGACAGATCGGCGGAATCATCGCGGACGATGATATCGGTGCCGGTATCGACGCCGAGGTCGTCATCCGACGGCTCGCCCGGAACGGCCGGCGAAGCGTCCTCGCGCGAGGAGAACATGGCGGTGCGACGACGCACGCGGGTGCGTCGGGGTTCGGCCTGATCGGCGTCATCATCATGGCGCTTCGTCGCTTTCGAGGAGCGCGACGCGGACCGAGACTTGCCGTCGGCCTTGGCGTGCCGCGCATCATCCTTCTTTTCGGAATCGGCCGATGCGGCGGTCTCCGGCTCGTTGGTCTCCGGCGATTCGTCGGCCGCCTTCGAGCGGCGACGACGGGTAAGGGGCTGCTCCACCACGGGTTCCGCGAACAGCGGAGCGGAATGGTCCTCGACCTTCAGCGCGACCGCGGCACCGGCGGCACCGGCGCCACGAACCACGCGGCGGCCACCGCGACGACGACGCGGCGCTGCAGGCGTTTTATCGGCCGAATCAGGCGACTGGGCCGCATCGGCGTGGGTAGGCTGCTGTTCTTCGGTTTCGTCACGACTGAAACCGTTATCGTTCACACTAGGCACGATACTCCTCACGACGTGCTGCACCACGTCGCACACTCATGGCCTCATGCGGTCTCACACCACGCTCTCACCGTGGCCGCGCTACGCTTGCGCTCGCAGGAAGCAAATCCGTCAAAAGTCCGTGTGCGCGCCTCGGCGGACACCAGCGCTCGCGCATCTTCATGCATGCGAGGGGATCGACGCCTTTCACGCTCAGGTGGTTTGCAGAACCACCATCTTTAAGTATGGCACACAATTTGACCGGCCATGACCATCTCACCATATTCAACGTTCTTTTGGCGTGGCGACAACGCTCAGCCTCTGCTTGTACGCAGACGCTTTCGCTCCGCGGGAACATCGCGCGGGACACAGCTCGACGATGAACGACACGTCATTCGTCACTAAAGAGAAGGTAAGGTAATGACGAACTGCAACTCAGACCCCAGCCAACCCGGTAACCCCTATCCGCAACAACCGCCCGCATACGGGCAGAACAACAGCTACGGGACGCCCGACGGCTACCAGCAGCAGCCCGCCTACGGACAGCAGCCTCCCGCATACGGGCAGCAACCGCAGTACGGCCAGGATAACGGCGAATACGGCAGCTACCAGCAGAACCTGCCGCAGGGCATGCCGCCCGCGGGCGCGGGCTACGGATACGGGTATGACGGCGGATACCCGGCCCCGCAGCGCTACAACGGCGTGGCCGTCGCCGGCTTCATACTCAGCTTCTTCATTGCGCTCGCCGGTCTCATCTGCTCGATCATCGGTCTGAAGCAGGCCAAGGAACGCGGCGAGAAGGGCCGCGGACTTGCGATTGCAGGTATCATTATCAGCGCGCTCAGCATAGTGCTGAGTCTGGCCCTGGTCGTCGCCTTCACCTCCGCGGATTATCTCGGCGGGGCCAAGCAGATCACCTCGCAAAGCCAGACGCAGGGCGGAACCCAGGGCGACAACAGCAACGGCTCCGGCTCCACCGACAACAACTCAGGCGACAGCTCCGACAACAACTCGGGTTCCAGCAATGGCAAGAAGTACGCCAGCGTGCAGGCGTTCCTGGACTCCCCCGAAGGCAAGGCCGGACTTAAAGCGTTCCAAAGCAGCGGCGGCGACGCGGGCATCACCGCTGACCTCAAGGCGGACGGTGACACGCTCATCTACGAATTCAAGATGGATTCCAGCTATTCGGATCCGTCGATGTTCGCGGACACCGTGGGTAACATGGACGACTACTACAGCCAGCTTGCCGGGCAACTCGACGAGGAGATCGACTCCGCGAACGGTGTCAAGATCCGTACCATCGTCACCGATGCAGACGGCGACGACATCGTCGACAAAACCTACAGCGCCAACTGACAGCGTTGTGCGGGCAGCTGTCCGCACACTATTCGATGGCACGGATGCCGACACGCGCGGCCGAACCCCGCTCACGCGCGGCCGGTGAGCCAGTCCTCCAGGATGCCGGCCATGGTCGCCAACTCGCTTTCGGCGATCTGCTCGTCATGCTTGTGCGCAAGCAGCGGGCTCCCCGCGCCCAGGTTCACCGCGGGCACACCCAGCAGCGAGAACCGCGCGACATCGGTCCACCCGAGCTTCGCCAGCGGTTCCCGTCCCGTACGCTCACGCACCAGCTTCGCCAACGACACCGCCATCGGCGCGTCCATGCCCGGCCGGGCGGACGGCGACTCGTCCTTCATCTCGATGCCGAAGCCCTCGAACACGCCACCGGTGGCGACATGCTCTCCATTGCCGAGCTCCGCGCCGGCATCCGCGCCCATCATCAGTGCCTTCGCCTGCGGCAGCGTCTTGTCGGGCGCGAACCGGTAGTTCACATGGACACGGCATTCGTCGGGGATGACATTCGTCCCCTTGCCGCCGGAAATCAGCGTCGCGTTCAGCCCCTCGCGATAATCCAGCCCATCCACCGTGATGGTTCGCGGCTCGTAGGAGTTCAGGCGGTTCAGGACATCGGCGGCCTTGTGAATGGCGTTCTCCCCCATCCATGCCCTGGCCGAATGCGCCGCGACCCCGTGCGTGACCACGTCGAACCGCATGGTGCCGTTGCAGCCGCCCTCGATGCCGCAGTCAGTCGGCTCGCCGATGATCGCGAAATCGCCGGCGAGCCAATCAGGATGCGCCTCGGCCACCTTCCGCAGACCGTTCTTCTCGGCCGCAACCTCCTCATGGTCGTAGAACACGTACGTCAGGTCATATTGCGGGTCGACCAGCGTGGCGGCGAGGTACAGGAACACCGCGTCGGATGCCTTCATGTCGGTCGCGCCGCGGCCCCACATCACCCGCTCGCCGGGGTGCGCCGCGGCGACGTCCTCCCGGATCAGCGGGTCGCCGGGCGCCAGCCAGCGCGGCGGGAAGTTGTCGATCACCGGAACCGTGTCAAGGTGCCCGGCGAGCACCACGCGCCGAGGCCTGCCGAGCGACGTGGACGCGACCACCGTGTCGCCGTGCCTGTGCACCGTCAGGTGCGGCTTCGACCGCAGGAACGCCTCCACGGCGTCGGCCAGCGGCTTCTCGTCATCGCTGACGGAATACGAGTCCATGATCTGTTCGAGCAGTGAGGCGAGCGCCTTCTCGCGCGTGCCGGTCGTGTCGCAGGTGATCGGCGCGATCGCCGAGCGCGGGTCAGCACCGGCCGCTGCCATCGTCGTTGTCGTAGTCATGCTGACCATCCTAACGGCAGCACGTCCCGTTGGAGCCCGTTGCCGGGACGGAATGAGACGGCCGAACTCCCCGTCGGCGGCGAGAACAAGCGCGCGACGCGCAGCATGCCGTGCTACCGTGGCTCGCGAGACGGGTTTCGCCTGCGTTATGAGACAGAACCTCGCGAAACACATGCGTATGGCAGTATGGGGTTTGCCAGCAAACGGAAAAGGGATGGGAATATGCCGGGTCTATTAAATGCGATGGAAGGCTTCTGCGTCATCGGCATCGTAATCGGAGTCGGATATGTGGCCGCTCGAATGCGCATAGGCGGGCCGAGCGCCCAGATGGTGCTCAACCGTTTCAGCTTCTTCGTGTCCAGCCCGTGTCTGATGTTCGCAATTCTGTCGAAAGAGCCGATCTTCGAGATCTTCCATTCGTCGATCATCGTGGCGTTCTTCTCCGCTGTACTCGTCGGCGCGCTGTTCCTGGTGCTGAACAAGCTGTTCTTCCACTTGGGGCCGGCAGACGCGACCGTCGGCGCGCTGAACTCACTGTATCTGAACTCGAACAACATCGGCCTGCCCATAGCCACGTACATCCTCGGCAACGGAGCCCTGGTGGCACCGATCCTGGTCATGCAGCAGGCGATCTTCACGCCGGTCGGCCTGACGGTGCTCGACGTGACCACCAAGGGCAAGGTATCGGTCAAGGAAATCCTGAAGCAGCCGCTGCATCAGCCGCTGCTGATCGGCTCCCTGGGCGGCATCCTGGTTTCGGCGATCGACGCGAAGATCGGCTGGTTCCCCGTGCCGAACTTCATCTTCGACCCGATCGACATGATCGGGGACTCCGCGGTTCCGATGATCCTGATGGCGTTCGGCATGTCGCTGCACGGCACCAAGCCGCTGCAGCAGAAGGGCGACCGCCCGGCGATCTTCACCGTAGCCGTACTGAAGAACATCGTGATGCCGATCATCGCCTTCCTGCTCTCCTATTTCGTCATGGGATTCCGCGGCGCGACGCTGTACGCCTGCGTGGTACTGGCGGCGCTGCCGACCGGCCAGAACGTCTACAATTACGCCGCCCGGTACAACGTTGGACTTACGTTCGCACGCGACGGCATCCTGATGAGCACGATGACGAGCCCCATATTCATCGCGGTTATCGCCGCTCTGCTGAGTTGACGCTCTCAAAACTCGCAGATAGGGGGGCCTTTTAACGAGAAAGGCCCCCTATCTGCGAGTTTTGAGAGCGTGCGATCAGTCGTCGGCACGCCAGTCGGTGAGATTCAGGCTGGCGGCGACACGGTTCGAGGCGAATGCGCCGACGGAGACCAGCGCATAACACAACGCTATGCCGCCGAAGAAGCTGAGCAGCGTGGCGGGCTTGGTCATGGATGCGGCGAACAGCGGGAACATCAGCAGCATCGAGCAGCCGCCGGCAACGGCCACCACCGTGTTGAGCGGGGTCAGCACCTCGATGAAACGCGCACGGTTCAACGTTTTCACGTCCGTCCCCTCCAACACCAGCATGCGGTATTCGGAAACCTGGTCGTAGACGCTGCCCGCTTGCATCACTCCGGAGCTGACGGCCGCCAGCACGGCCGCGAATCCGAGCGTCAGCAACCCTCCGGTGCCGATGTCGCGGATGAAAGCCAGTCCCGGTTCGGGTACGCCTTCGACAGGCGCGGTCGACGATGCGCCGATGAACCCGCAGATCGAGGTGATGCCAGCGATGAACACCGCCAGCGCGATGCCCGACACATTGCGCCATGCCCGCTTGGGATTGTCGAGGATGCGCCGCATCGCGATCATCGTGGCGGCGTCCTTAGGGCGGCGGGACCGCAACCTCGCCCGTGCGGTCACCACCCATGAGCCGATCAGGTTCACTAGAGCGAAGCACAGCGCGATGAACCCGATAATCACCGCATACATCGTCACCTCACCGTAATGCAGCAGGCCCTGCAGGTTCTTGAACAGCACGATCGCGGCCACCAGCACGACCAGGAACACGATTACGCGCCACTTCGTGGGCAGCGGCTGGGCGGTCCGAGCGGTGACGCCCAGCGGGGTGATGGCGACCCGACGCAGCGTCAGCAATGCGGAGATCAGCGCCAGGACCGTGACCACCACCAGCACGACGATCAGCGACAGGGATCCTACCCACAACTGCTCGAACGTGAACCTCTGATCCTGGAAATTCAGCAGCATGATCAGCGGCATGATCGCGAAATAGCCGACGATGCCGATCAACGCGCCGATGAGCGCCTGTCCGGCGGCATCCAACGCGGTCAGTCTGGTCACCTGACTGGTGGTGGCGCCCGCGAGGCGCAGTGCCGCCAATCGCGCGTCCCGCCGCGATGCCGCCAATCGCGCCGCCGAGCCGGCGAGCGCCACGAACGGCACGATCAGCAGTATGCAGGCGAAGGCCGCCAGCATCACGTACGTGCTGGCGTATTGCGCCCAGTCGTGCTGGTCCTTGAGCCGTCCGGCCCACACCGCCCATGTGCCCGGCGCGCAGGTCGACCTGTCAATCAGGCATTTCAGCGTATGGTCGGCGGACGCGCGCCAGATGAACCCGTGCACGCCGCCCAGCACGGTCAGGAAGATGGCCGTCGCCGCCGCGAACGCGACGATGGCCAACGCCGATGTGTGGCCGGAACCGCCGCGCCGGCCTGGGCGGTGGAACAGCCGCCATAGTGCGAACGTGCTCATTGGGCGCCTCCTGCGGGAACTGCCGGGTGCAGCGAGACTGAGGGTGGTTCAGCGCTCTCGGGCCGCCCCCAGTCAGCCTGCGGATGCCGAACCCCGCCAGCGGGGGCAAGGCCGGCTTCGGCCGTCTGGCTGAGGCGGCCGTCCTGCATCGTCATCGTGCGGCCGCAGAAGCCGGCGACGTTGGGATCATGAGTGACGATCACCACGGCAGCGCCATTATCACGCGCGGCTTCCATGAGAATGCTCATGACCTCGCGGCCGGTGGCCTGGTCGAGCGCGCCGGTCGGCTCGTCGGCGAAGACGACCGCCGGCTGTACGGCAAGTGCGCGGGCGATGGCGATGCGCTGCATCTGCCCGCCACTCATCTCGCCGGGCCGCTGCGAGGCCAGCTGCCGCAAACCCAGCCGTTCCAGCCACAGCATCGCCGCATCGGTGGCGGAACGGTAGTCGGCGCCGTCCAGCATCATCGGCAACGCGATGTTCTCCACCGCCGGCAACTCGGGCAACAGCTGTCCGGATTGGAACACGAAGCCGAACGCACCGCGGCGCAGTTTGGTCCGGTCCGCGTCGCTCATCGCGGTCAGATTCGCGCCTTGGAAGGTCACCGTGCCCGACGTCGGGCGGATGATGCCGGCGAGCGCGTGCAGCAGCGTCGACTTGCCGGAACCGGACGGTCCCATCACGGCGACCGTCTCGCCGGGAGCCAAGTCGAAGTTCACGTGATTGAGCGCTAGCGTATGCACGGCGGGCATGGCGTAGCCGGTTCCGCCGGCCGCATACGGATGGGGGCCGCCGGTTCCGGCGCCTCGCGGCATCACGCCGGTGACACTGTGGTCCGCCTGCACACGGGCCATGCCTGCGGTGTAGTCCATGACCAGGTCACGGGCCTCGATCACCGGTGTCCACGACTGAGACCGGGCGCGGGACTGAGATTGCGATGTTGCTGTGTTCATGCCTCCGAGATTACGCAGGCGGCACGCGACCGGCCATCGGGCGGCGGTATGAGCCTTGCGGCGAACCGGTTCTCCCCTCATCCGGAAGGATTAGGGGAAGAGAGTGGTGGCACTACCCTGAGCGCCCACAGGGCCGTGATTGCAGGGCCCGAAGGTCTGTCGCGAAGCGAGACTAAGGCCCCCAGTCGCTCGTCTGCGGTACGGCTCGGCAGCCGTGAATATATATTGCATTATATCATGTAGTACTATGCGTAATATAATGCATATTTTGTTGTGATTAAGGTGGTGACTTACATGGACATCAAGGAACGTGCGGAGGCGTTACGAGAGATCTCCACGCCGGGCTCTCGCATCGGGTTGACCGAGTTGTCCCGTTCGAACGCATGGCGAAAGGCGCTGGAGCAGCGGGGATTGCTGGAAATCGTCGACCGCGCCGACACAGCCGGCTATCTGGTGTCCGTGGACTCTCTCAACGAGATGCTGGATGTCATCAATGCGCTGGAATCCGAGGTCGAACACCTCACCATACAGCAGATGTTCACCGCCCGAGGCGATAAGGAACAATGGGAGACCGGCTCCGAACTGTCACAGTCGGCGCAGGAAAGCCTGAAGCGGCGCAAGGAGAAGATTCACGCGTTCCTTTATGGCGGTCGCTGATGGCCGCCGACTACGCATTATTGGAGCAAGCCATTGCCATCATCTCGTCCGTCCGCGGTCTGTATATGGATCCGGATGCACTTGCGGATGATGTGATTCTTCTGGCATATGTCTGGCCCGACGAAGGCGAATTCAAGATGGCGGTGGCCAGAGTTCACCGAACCCTGACACAGCTCGTGGAGGGCAACGTAGAAGGAAGCCCTCTCAAGTACGGTTTCAGCGGGTGGCGTTCCTTCCACTTCCAACATCGACGAGGCCAACAGTCGCGCGCCGACATGCGCATCGTGTATATGCCCCTCGACACGGGAATTCGCGTCAAAGGATTCGGAAACCGCCACCTTCCATCCGACATCTACCAGCGTTTGGCGCAACTGCAGTAACCGTCACGAACACCGTGCGGCAGCGGCCAGCGCGCGCAGGCGCTCGGCGAAGCGCGGCCAGTCTGTGCGCATCGCGGTCAAGAGCTTGCGGTCGGGCACTTCGTCGATCGGCACCCATTCGATTTCCATGCTCTCGTCATCGTTCGCCCGCGGCACGACCCGGTGACCGGGCTTCTCGAACGCGAAGACCGTGGTGTACGCCCATGGCCCGTGATCCTCACGGTAGGACCCGACCACCTCGATGTCTTCGGGCGTGATGTTCGCCTCCTCGTAGCTCTCGCGCAGCGCACCCTCGATCGGGCTTTCACCGTCGGCCGTCGCGCCGCCGGGAATGCCCCATGTGCCGCCTTCCGCGCTCCACGCGGCGCGATGCTGCATCACCACGCTGGTCACTTCGCCGCTCTTGGGGTCACGCCGCGCGAGCAGCACGCCGGAGGCACCGTTCAATCCCCAGTGCTTGCGCCCGCATGCGCAGTCGATCCAGCCGTCGCCGGGCTGATGCACGTTCTCCTTGGGCGGCACGACTCCGCCGCCTCCGGTCTTGTCTTCGGGCGCCGATTCCCCGCGGGCCACGTTCCACAGGTCGGTCCAGTCCACGCCGAGCTTGCCGACGAGTCGGCGAAGCAGCGGCAGACTGATGCCGATGATGCCATGCGGGTCGCCGTCGATGCCATCGATGAACGCGCCGCCAAAACCTTCCAGCGTAAACGATCCCGCGACTTCCAGCGGCTCGCCGGTGGCGATGTATCGTTCGATGTCGCGGTCGCTGAACTCGCCGAACCGCACGACGGCATGACTCGCGCCGCGCTCGACGCGCCCGGACGCGAAGTCGATCACGCAGTGCCCGGTCCACAGCTCGCCGGTGGCACCGCTCATGCGGTGCAGTCGCTCACGTGCCACCTCGACGCTGTGCGGTTTGCCGTAGCATTCGCCGTCAAGCAGGAACATCGAATCACAACCGACGATCAGCGGGCCGCCGCTCGCCCGAGTGAGCCCCGGCTGCATGGCAATCACATTGGATATCGGCTCGGTGACGGTCGGCATGTCCACGCCGGAGAAGTCACGGGTCATCGCGATCGGCGCCTTCGAATAGTCAAGCGGAGCGCCACTCTGGCGAGGTATGTCCGCGACGTTCATCTCGCCGCGAAGCTCCGCGGCCTGCAACGGGTACGCGATCACGCGCTCGCCCGTCGCGCTCGCGGCCGCGTCGGCGACATCGCGGTACGCCTGATGCACGGCCTGCGCTTTGGCCTCGGCCAAAATCATCACGCGCTGTTCGACGTTCAGCTGGTCAACGGTGACGCCGCGCTCGGCGGCGGCCTTTTCCAGCGCAGCCGGCTCATCGACATGGGACACGCGGATGGTCGGGCAGATGCCGGCCGCATACAGCACATCCCGGCGCGGCTGGGACTTCGACGCCAGAATCATCGGAATGGACATGATCGTCACCTTTCTTTTGCCGCCGCACCAGCTGCCGCATCACCCAACCGGCAACTTCGCGCTCCCCTCATCTCCGGCCCGAAGAGCGGGCGAGGAGGTACGTGCGGTATTCCTACTTACGCTCGACCTGCACGCCGACCGTGTCGATGGGCAGGTGCAGCACCTTCCAATGGCCGGAAGCCAGCTGTTCCGCCGCGACCTCATCGATGTCCGCCACGGCGTCGCCGTGATGCAGCACCAGCACGCACGGGCCGGCGCCGGACACCATGGCGGCGAAACCACGGGAACGGAACGCCTGAATCAGGTCCCATGACGGCTGCATGAGCCCCTTGCGATACGGCTGGTGCAGGCGATCCTGCGTGGCAGCGTACAGCAGCGCGTTCGGCTCTTCGCCGGACGCGAGCGCGCGCGGGTTCATCGCCGCGGCCATCAGCGCCACGCGCGACACGTTAAACACCGCGTCGCGATAGGCGACCTCGCCGGGCAGCGCCTCGCGCGCCTTCTCGGTGGACAGTTCGTAGTCGGGCACGAACACGGCCGCCGTGACGCCCGGATCGACCGCGTACTTGACCGTGTGGAAACCGCCGTGCAGCGGGTCTCCACCGGGGATCGGCACCGAGCCGACCCCTTCGGCCGTGTCGAAGTTCCATGAGACGGTCATGCCGCCGTACACCGCCGGCGCCACGTTGTCGGGATGGCCTTCGATGGCGGCCGCCAGCTCGAAGATGGAATCGCGGTTGAGCCGGCCCTCCTGCGCGAACGCGGCAGCGGCGGCGATGCCCGCCACGATGGCTTCGGCGGACGACCCCATGCCGCGCGCCTGCGGGATGTTGTTGTGCGCTTCGAGGATGAACCCGACCTTGCCCAGGCCGAAGGTCTGGCATGCCTTGCGGAACGTGGAGACGACCAGATGGGTCTCGTCGCGCGGCAGCGTGTCCTCGCCCTCGCCATAGATCAGCACTTGCGCGGCGCGATTGGACGGGTCACGGCTGAGCGTGAAGGTGAGTTCGTCATGATAATCGAGGGCGAGGCCGACCGTGTCGAAGCCGGAGCCCAGATTGGCGCTTGTAGCCGGCACGCGGACCTTGACCTGTGTACAGATTGGTTCCATGATTCCTTGATTCAGCGATTCCGCCCCCGCTGACGGGGAGGGGAGCAAACGATAGTGAGATCGGGGTGGTTTCGCGGAAACGCCGCGAAACCACCCCCAGTCGGCTTTGCCGACAGCCCCCGACAGCGGGGGCAGGCAATCGTATGACTAGTCGAGCACGCGCAGGATGGACGGCTCTCCGGTGACGAAGTCCAGCGTGCGGACGGCTTCGACGGTCTCACGCAGCGTGACCTCGTCGGTCAGATGCGTGACGATGCGCAGCTGTTGGATCTCGCCGTCATAACCAGGATCGGTCATCGTCGGCTTGAGATCCTGATTGACGCCGTTGATCGACACGCCGTGGTCGGCGAACTCCTTGGCGATGGCGGCGAGCACGCCCGGCTTGTCGTGGATGAGGAACCGCACGGCGAACGCGGCGCGGCTGGCGCTGATCGGCGCCTTGGGCAGCTCGTGGTACATGGGGATGGACGGGCCGGTGCAGCCTTGAGCGATGTGGCGGGCTTCGGTGACCACGTCGCCGACGACGGCGGAAGCGGTCGGAGCGCCGCCCGCACCACGGCCGTAGAACATGAGGTCGTCGGCCGCCTCGGCCTTGACGAACACGGCGTTGAATGAGCCGTGCACGGATGCCAGCGGGTGCGATTCGGGAATCAGCGCCGGGTAGACGCGCGCCGACACACCGGCCTCGCCGTTCTCCACGACGGCGAGCAGCTTGATGACCTTGTGCTCGGCGGCGGCCGCGGCGATGTCGTCGGCGGTGATCTTCGTGATGCCCTCGACGCTCACGTCATCGATCGTCACGTTGGTGTGGAAGCCGAGCGTGGCCATAATCGCGGCCTTGTTGGCCGCATCGTAGCCTTCGATGTCGCCGGTCGGATCGGCTTCGGCGTATCCCTTGGCCTGGGCGTCCTTGAGCACGTCATCGAACTGTAGGCCCTTGGTGGTCATCTCGTCGAGAATGTAGTTGGTGGTGCCGTTGACGATGCCCAGCATGCTGGTCACCTTGTCGCCCGCCAGGGATTCGCGCAGCGGCAGCAGGAACGGGATGGCGCCACCAACGGCCGCTTCGAAGTAGATGTCGACGCCCTTGGCCTCGGCCGCGGTGTAGATTTCCGGGCCGTACTTGGCAAGCAGCGCCTTGTTGGCGGTGACCACGGAGGCTCCCGACTCGATCGCGGCCATCACGAACGTGCGGGCCACTGTGGTGCCGCCGATCAGCTCGACGACGATGTCGGCGTTGGTGGCGACCTTCATCGTGTCGGTCGTCAGCAGAGACTTGTCGATCCAGGGGAAGTCCACCTCATCGGGATCCAGGCAGGCCACGCCGACCAGCTCGATCGGACGCCCGATGCGGGCGGCGAGTTCGTCCTTCTGCTCCACCAGCAGACGTGCGGTCTGTGATCCGACGGTTCCCGCTCCCAACAGTCCAACGCGGATGGGGTTGTCATTCAGCTGTGCCACGGATTTCCTTCCTTCAGCGGTGTTTGGCGCGCCCGGCCGCCACTCACCGATAGATGGTCGCCGGGCCGGCGTCACTGTGTACCATCCTACGGAATGAATCCGACACGCCGCCCGTCAACGCCCCGGAGGCCGGATCCAGCTCCCAATGGCCTCGTTTCCCTTGGCTTTCCACTATGTAGCAGCGCTAACGACACGCCGCAGTAAAGTAGATTTACAAATTAACGCCGTAAACAGAGAAATCGTGAAACACCAGCTTCCCGTAAGGCTGAGCCCTTATACACCCGCCATGTTTCCTGCCTATTTAGCAAATAATCTTAACGAAACACGGGCCTCATATCGTAAAAGTCACGTACCATTGTTCATTGAAGCGGCGTTGCTGACATACTCGCGAGCGTCCGATCCAATGGTGGGATGGTACGTGAACGGGAATTTTGGCGGAAGAAAGCGCCGTCCGTATCCTCAGAGGGAGGTTGGAATGAAAGCATATATCCAGCGCCTTGGTCGCGCTCTTATGCTGCCCGTTGCGTGTCTGCCTGCTGCAGCACTCTTCCTGGGCATTGGTTATTGGATCGACCCGAGCGGTTGGGGTGGCAGTAACGTCGTCGCTGCCTACCTGTGCAAGACCGGCGGCGCGATCCTCGACAATCTGGGCCTGCTGTTCGCCGTTGGTGTCGCCATCGGCATGGCTCGCGACAAGGACGGCGCCTCGGCACTGTCCGCACTGGTCGGTTTCCTGACCGTCACCACGATCATGGGCTCCGCGTCCATGTTCCTTGGCTTCGACGCCACCAAGGTCGACACCGAGCACCCGGCATTCGCCGCTGGCGCCATCGGCAACAAGAACGTGTTCTTCGGCATTCTGGTCGGCTGCGTGGCAGGTGCGCTATACAACAAGTTCGGCAAGACAAAACTGCCGGACTTCCTGGCGTTCTTCTCCGGCCGCCGTTGCGTGCCGATCCTGACCGCCGCGGTCATGTCCATCATCTCGCTGCTGTTGCTGTTCATCTGGCCGGCCGTCTACGGTGCGCTGGTCTGGTTCGGCGAGTCCATCATGGGCCTCGGCGCCGTCGGTGCCGGCATTTACGCCTTCTTCAACCGTCTGCTTATCCCGACCGGTCTGCACCACGCACTGAACAACGTGTTCTGGTTCAACCTTGCCAACATCAATGACATCGGCAAGTTCTGGGGCAGCGCCGACCCGGCCAGTGGCGCGGTCATCGCCACCGGCGGCTTCCACCCGTTCGGCGTGTACGTCACCGGCATCTACCAGGCCGGCTTCTTCCCGATCATGATGTTCGGCCTGCCGGCCGGTGCACTCGCGATCTACAAGAACGCCAAGCCCGAGAACAAGAAGGCCACCGGATCCCTGATGCTCGCCGGTGCGCTCGCCGCGTTCCTCACCGGTGTCACCGAGCCGCTGGAGTTCTCCTTCATGTTCGCCGCCTTCCCGCTGTACGTGGTGCACGCGCTGCTCACCGCCATCTCGGTGTTCATCGCCGCTTCGTTCCAGTGGATCGCAGGCTTCAACTTCTCCGCAGGCTTCATCGACTGGTTCCTGTCGCTGAAGGTTCCCGCAGCTCATATGCCGTGGATGCTTATCGTTCAGGGCCTCGTCTTCGCGGTCATCTACTACTTCGTGTTCGACTTCATGATCAAGAAGTTCAACATGAAGACCCCGGGCCGTGGCGATGACGATAACGACGATGCCTCCTCCGCAGCGTTCGACACCGCGACCTCGTCCACCGGTGACAAGTACGCCGACCTCGCCGGCAAGCTGTACGCCGCTCTGGGCGGTCACGACAACATCACCGAAATCGAGAACTGCATCACCCGTCTGCGCATGGGTGTCGTGGATTCCTCGAAGGTCGACGTCGACGCCATCCGCAAGACCGGCGTCCCCGGTGTCAAGGTGATCGACAAGAAGAACGTCCAGATCATCGTCGGCACGCAGGTGCAGGCCGTGGCTGACGCTCTGTCCGCCCTGTACGGCAAGCCCGTCATCGGTGGTGGTTCCCCAAAAGCGTGACGGCAGCCCCCGCTGCCGCTGCCCCCGCCCCCAAGGTGAAAGCCGCTGACAACGCGGTGCTCGCCCCTGTGGACGGTGCCATCAAGCCGATCACGGAAGTGCCCGACGAGACCTTCGCCGCCAAGATCCTTGGCGACGGATTCGCCGTGGTTCCCACGTCGGGTCGTGTGGTCGCCCCGGTGGCCGGCAAGATTACCACGGTCGCCCAGGCCAAGCATGCAGTGGGCATCACCACTCCCGCCGGAGTGGAAGTGCTCGTGCACATCGGCGTGGATACTGTACAGCTCGCCGGATCCCCGTTCACGATGATGGTCAGCGAAGGCCAGCAGGTGAACGCCGGAGACGCGCTGGTCGACGTGGACTGGAATGTAGTCAAGTCCGCTGGAAAGCCCACCGACGTGATCGTCGTGTTCACCAACCCGGCCAAGATCGATAAGCTGTCGATCACCGCCAAGGGTGCGGTGGCTACCGGCGCTCCGATTGGCACCATCGTCACCAAGTGATTCGGTAGACACAACCACAACAAACAATAAGGAGTCCTCCCTGATAGCCGGGGAGGACTCTTTTTTTTGAGTTCTACTGCTTTTTGCTTTTATATCTTGCCGCTGGCGCTGAACGGTCAGCCCTGATCCAGATCCAGCAGGTCGCCAATGGTCTGGCGACGGATCATCACATGTGCGCCGGCTTCACTCGCGGCGACCACGGCAGGAATCAGCGCCTGATTGTAGTTGCTCGCCATCGTGCGGCCGTATGCGCCCGTCACCGGCACGGCGAGGATGTCGCCGCGCCTGAGGTCGGCCGGAAGCCTGTCCTCGTGCACGATGATGTCGCCGGACTCGCAATGCATGCCGACTACGCGCACCAGCATCGACTCGTCCGACCCGCGACGGTTGGCCAGCCGGACCGTGTAGTCGGCGCCGTACAGCGCTGGACGAATATTGTCGCTCATGCCGCCGTCCACCGACACGTACACGCGCTCATCGATGGGATTGCCGGTCTTGTCCTTGGCATCGGACAGATGCACCGGCTTGATCGTGCCCACACGATACAGGGTCACGCCGGCCGGGGCGACGATCCATCGTCCTGGCTCGAAGCTGATGGCCGGCGCGGGCACACCGAGCGCACGGTTGATGGCACCGACCGCTTCGGCGAGACGACGCAGCTCGACGCGCACGTCCATCGAATCCTCGCCGTCGGTGTATGCCACGGAGTAGCCGCCGCCCAAGTCGACCTCGGGCAGCGTATAGGCGTCGGTGGCGTAGAAAGTCTTGCGCAGCAGCATCATGCGCTTGGCGGCCTGGATGAAGGCGTCTGCGTCATGGATGTTGGAACCGATATGAGAGTGAATGCCGACGAGTTCCAACTCGTCGGACCGTGTGAGGATGTCCTTGAGCACGGCCAGTGCCGGCCCATCCGCCACGGTTTCCATCGCGGCGGCGAGCGCCTTGTCCTTTTCGGGGATCTCCTCGTGGCTCAGGTCGTACGGGTACTTCACGTCGTAGTGCAGTTCGCGCTCGGGCTTCGCGTTCCCGTCACCGGCATCACCATCGCGTTCGGCGATGTGCGCGTTCGTAACAGCCGGCGTCACGCCTGCTGGATCAGCCGTGAGTTCGTCCAGTACGCTGAGTGCCGCGGCATCGGCGCCGGCCGGCAGCAGCGGCACGCCGAACTTCTGATCCTCATGCGCGGTGGAGATGTATTCGTGGCCACCGGCGTGAATGCCGGCGGTCACGCGCAGCATCACGCGGGCACGCTTGCCGAGTCGTCGCGCGATGGCGGCGATGCGGGCCGGCTCACCCGGCTCGTCCACGACGATTTTCGCAAAGCCCTGCTCGATGGCGAGTTCGATTTCCGCGTCGGACTTGTTGTTGCCGTGCAGCACCAGACGACGGCCGGGGACGCCTGCGGCGAGCGCGATGCGCATCTCCCCCATAGAGCATGTGTCGACGAGCATGCCTGCATCGGTCACCAACCGCACGACTTCTTTGGAGAGGAATGCCTTACCGGCGAAACTCACGTGCGTGGTGGAGTTGGTGAAGGCGTCGGCCGCCGCGCGCACGAAATATCTGGCGCGGGCGGAAACTTCGTCAGTGTCGATCAGATACAGCGGGGATCCGAACTCGTCAAGCAGCGACTCGGCGGTGCGCCCGTGGAACGTCAGGGCGCCTTCGGCATTCACTGCCGTCGCCACCGGCCAGATGGGGGTGATACCTTGCGTTCCGTCCACACGCACAGCAGATCCAGTCATTGCTCCTCTTTCGCTCAGGGCTTGCCGCTTTTCCTATTACTGTGCCATTGTGCCAGAACCGGCACCGTGATACCACTTCCCGACCATAAGGCGGAGGCTCGGTCGGAGAGTACCTGAATGAGAACCGCCCCCAGTCGCGCTACGCGCGACCAGGGGCAGCCTAGGTCACATCTTGTCGGGGGCGGTGACGCCGAGCAGGTCGAGACCGGAGGCGATGACCGTGCGCACGGCGTCGTTGAGCTTGAGGCGTGCGGCGGCACGTGCCGGTTCGGGGTTCTTGGCGATGCGCAGTGCCTCGCGAGCGGCGTCATCCAGACGCTCCTCGGGGTCGGTCAGCGCCATCGGAACCACGCGCTCGACGTTGTACCACTTGTGGTAGGCACCGGCCAGGTCCTCCAGATAGTGCGCCACCTTGTGCGGGGCACGCTGGTCGCCGGCCAGAGCCAAAGTCGCCGGCCACTGGGCGAGCGCGGCGAGCACCTCGCCGTCCGCCTCGGTGTCAAGCAGGCTCAGGTCAGCGCCTTCGGTACCGATGCCCGCAGCGGCCGCGTTGCGGTCCACATTGCAGGAACGCGCGTGCGCATACTGCACGTAGTACACCGGGTTCTCATTGGAATGCGAAGTCAGCAGATCCAGATCGATATCCACCGACGTGTTGTAGTCGGTACGGGCCAGCGAGTAACGGGCCGCATCCACGCCAACGGCCTCAACCAGATCGTCGATGGTGACGACGTTGCCAGCGCGCTTAGACATGCGTACGGGCTTGCCGTTCTTCATCACATTGACCAGCTGGCCGATGAGAATCTGCATGTTCACGCCCGGCTCGTCGCCGAAGGCGGCGCACATGGCCATCATACGACCGATATAGCCATGATGGTCGGCGCCGAGCATGTAAATCGCCACGTCGGCCGGATCCACAGCGCGGTGACGCTTGTTCCAGTAGTAGGCGATGTCGGCAGCGAAGTAGGCGAAGTCACCGTTCGACTTGATGATGACGCGGTCCTTGTCATCGCCATGCTTGGTGGATTCAAACCAGGTGGCTCCATCCTTCTCGAAGATGTCGCCGCGACTGCGCAGCTCCTCAATCGCGCGGTTGACTTCTCCGTCCTTGTATAGGTTGTTCTCGTGGAACCACACGTCGAAGCGGACTCGGAATTCCTTCATCGAGCGCTGAATCTCGTCGAACATCATCGGCACGGCACGCTTGCGGAACTCCTCGCGCTGCTCGGAATCGCCCTCGCCGAGCGGGTTGCCGTCCTTGTCGAGGCCGCCGTCGACGCGCGGCAGGCCCAGCACATCCACGCCATCGGCCTCCGCCTCGGCGATCACGCGGTCGGCGATCTCGTTGATGTACTTGCCCTTGTATCCGTCAATGGGCGTCTCCTCGCCGTGCGCGGCTGCGACCAGGGACTTTGCGAAACGGTTGATCTGCTCGCCGTGATCGTTGAAGTAGTATTCGCGCACAACCTTGGCACCGTTGGCCTCCAGCACGCGGGCCATCGAGTCGCCGACGGCGGCCCAACGGGTGCCGCCGATGTGAATCGGGCCGGTCGGGTTGGCGGAGACGAACTCCAGGTTGAGCGTCTTGCCGCCGAGGTGCGCGTTCTTGCCGTAGCCTGCGCCATCGGCCAGCACCTTGTCGACCACCGCGGCGGCGGAGGCGGAATCCAGCGTGATGTTGATGAAGCCGGGCCCCGCCACCTCGACGGTCGAGATGCCGTCGGCGGCGGTCAGCCGCTCGGCGAACAGCTCGGCCAAATCGCGCGGCTTCATGCCGGCCTTCTTGGCCAGCTGCATGGCGGCGTTGGAGGCCCAATCGCCGTGCGCGCGATCCTTCGGGCGCATCACGGCGAATTTGGCGGTTTCAGGAATCAAATCGTCGGTCAGGGTACCGGCTTTTCCGGCGGCGACCAGATCGTGGGCAATGGTTTCAATCAGTTCACTAAGCGCTTCAGGACTCATTCTCCCTAGTGTACCGGGCACTTTGACAGCGAACGTCCGGTTCATGCACCGACGCGGGATCGGCCGGCGTCACGCCTGGGAGCGATCGTCATCGTCCGGCGACGAGAACGGTTCGGGAAGCCCGTGATATGACGAACAAGCCTGCTGCAACGGCGTGATGTTCTCGCCGAGCAGTCCGCTGACGCCGTGGCGCAGCAGGCCGTTCGCGGCATCGTATGAATCCACCGAGTCGACATATACGGGAATTCTGCGCAGCCGCGCATTCCGCAGCAGTCTTGATGTGACGTCCCGCGCGCGGAACACGACGAAGTCCATGGCCTCGCCGCGCATTCCACGGAACATGGGATGCTTTCGCTGCTTTCCGCCGCGCTTCGCCGTCACTTCGCGGCGTACGGTCTCGACCCGCGCGGCCCCGTCCATGAACCGCGCTTCGCTCGTGCCGTCATCATCCCATTGCGTCAGATCGGGCCTGCCGCTGGCGCACAGGCCTACATGCCACTGCGGACGCATGCTCTTGAAGACCATCACCGCATACGGATTGGCCGACATCACCATCAGATTGCCGGCGTATTTGGAATCCTCGACCACACGCACCACGGCATCAGCCACTTTCCGGGCATACCGCGCGTCCGTCTTGATGTCCAGCAGCAAGCCGAACCGCCGCTGCCCCGGACGTGACATGGAAGCGTCGTCCAACGCCTGACGCAGCGTGGGAACCGAATACCGCATGCCGCGTTGCTGCATGATCATGCGCTGCAATGCGGACAACGGCATACTGTTCACCAGCACGTCGCGACCGCCCGCGTCCAGACGCCCGGTTCTGCGGTCATGGAACACCACGGGTATGCCGTCTTTGGTCAGCCGCACGTCGATTTCGGCGAAATCGGCGCCGTTCTGCTTTGCGGCGCGAATGGAAGCCAGCGAGTTCTCGGGAGCATGCCGGGTGTCGCCACGATGCGCGATGACGATCGGGCGGTGCTGTGGCGACGCCAGTCCGATCGCATCGAACACCCAGCCGACCACATGCGTCGTGCCCATCACCAATCCGGCAAGCATGGCGATACATGCCAGTACGGAAACCACCGCCACAACGGATTCGGACAGCCGTCCTCGTCCTTCGCGCCCGTGCATCTCACACCCCGCTTCCATATTTCGCCGCGCGACATAGTCGCGCCAACGCCATTGGTGCAGGTCATCATAGGCCGCGCAGCTGTGTTCGGGGCATTCGAGGGTAAGAATCAGGGTGATCCGCGTCACTCCTTCACCACCGCATCACATATGCGGTGGATTGGCCGGAGATGATTTGGAAGACACGTTTGATGACTCTATATAGCGTGTCACGTGTGAACCGCCCCAGTCGCTTTGCGACAGCCCCGCCAGCGGGAGCGTTGGCCGCACTCCCGCTGACAGGGGGCTGTCGAGCGGAGCGAGATTGGGGGCGCTCCCAAAGCGTCCGTAAGTGCGCGCCGAAACGACAAGTGCGCGAACATATGGACGCAAAAGGCCCGATTTGCGTCCGTAAGTGCGCACGGTCGTCGTTTCGGCGCGCACTTACGGACGCAAATCACCTTCATATACGCCACATCCGACGGAACCATCAGCATCGGCGCAACATGGTTATGCAATACGACTCACAGCAGTGAGCCTCCATCATGCATCTGGTGGAGGCTCACTGCTACGGCTTTGGTTGAAGGCGGGTTACTGTTCGGATTCCCCGCGAACCGTCACAGAACTGCGATGGCGTCGATCTCGACGAGGGCGCCCTTGGGGATGTCGTTGCCGCCGATGGCAACGCGGGCGGGCTTGACGGAGCCGATGAACACGTCGGCGTACCGGGCATCGACTTCCTTGAAGTCTTCGACGTTCTTCATGTAGATCGTCGCGCGCACGACGTGCTCGATGCCGGTGCCGGCCGTGTCGAGAATCTGCTTGATGTTCTTCAGCGCCTGGGCGGTCTGCTCACCGGCGGTGTCTCCGGCCAGTTCGCCGGTCGTGGGGTCGATGCCCAGCTGGCCGGACACGAACACGAACCCGTTGGCCTTTACCGCCTGGCTGTACGCGCCCAGCGCCACAGGTGCCTCCGACGTGGCGACCGCTTCCATCTTCTCGCTCATGACTCCTCATTCCCCGCGGGTATCCGCGATTATTGTCTGCGTTGCGACGCGCTTGTGCACGCTTACCGTGTAATAAATATACCTATGCCGCCCATCCGGTGATGCGTACATGTACGCACAATGGACAGGCGGCATGAAAAATCGGGGTCATCGTCGAAGGAGTAGGCGACGATGACCCCGATATTCACTCGTTCACGCCGATCCGGAGCAATGATGCGACCGGATCAGATGGTGCGCCAGGCGATACCGCTGGGCGCCAGTTCGATGCGCTCGATGCGACCGTCGCCGCGCTCCACATACGTGGACTGCGCGCGATCCGTGTTGTTGACAACGCAGTAGCAACCCGACTTGTCGAACACCGCGACCTCGCACTCGGGGTTCGACGAGCTGTATGCCGCATACTTGCCCTCGTTGTGGGAGGCCCAGAACAGGGCACGCTCCAGCAGACGGGCGTTCGCGGCCGAGTAGGGCAGACCGGAGACGTATACGCCGCGGCCCTTGCCATACTCGTTGACCGCGAGCTGCACCTGACCGCCGTCGGCACGCAGCAGCGTCACGT
>ERZ836760.1530-NODE-1530-length-24137-cov-10.594261_pt1 | contig 24137 bp, 25 predicted proteins | sample MGYA00519941_ERZ836760 | MGnify/ENA primary metagenome ERZ836760 (study PRJEB31850, sample SAMEA3708807) | human gut metagenome | biome: human gut; feature: human-associated habitat; material: faeces | place: China | collected 2014 ... | reverse complement strand
TTTAAAAATGAAAAGAAAATGGACTAAAGAAAGTGCAGAAAGATATATAAAAACATCTAAAGAAAAAGGATTAAAATATTGGAGTGCAAAAGACTTCTTAAGAAATCATAAAACAATGCATTCTATAATTTAGGAGAAAAGAATATGGAAAATATATATGAAACATATGCAAGAACAGTATGTGCAAATTGTAAAAACAAAAAAGAATGCCAGGAAGAGCTAAGAAAAAGAATAGATGGCAGTATAAAGTGTGACAAATATAAAAGAGAAAACAAAAATGAAGGCTACAAAAAACAAAAGCAGATAACTGCTAAAAGAAATAAAAGTTTAATGAAAGGGATATATTGATGAGCAAAAGAGCATTTAAAACAAAAGAGGCATTTATAGAGAAATTTAAAGAGTATATAAGACTATGTGAATCTAATAGCAATCTACCCAATATAGCAGGATTTTGTGTATTTTGTGATATAAACAGAGACACCTTTTATGCACAAGAAGAATATTACTCCGACACATTTAAAAAGATTCAAGATATATTAGAAGATGCTACTATAAATGCAAAAATTAATGATACATTTAAAATATTTTATTTGAAAAATAAATTTGGATATAAAGATAAGCAAGAAAATATAAATGTAGAAACAAATTATGAAGAATATTTAAAAAAGGTTGAAGGGAATGAGTATTAATACTAAAGCATATATAGAAAACTATATAAAGATTAGAGATAAAAAAGGAAATGTAGTATCATTAAAACTAAATGAGCCACAATTAAAATATTATAACATAATAAGAAAACTATACATAGAAAGAAAGCCAATAAGGATTATTATTCTTAAAGCTAGACAAATGGGATTTAGTACAGAAACAGAGGCTATTATTTTCAAGAATGTAGTAACACATCACAATTATAATGCAGGTATAGTTGCACATAAAGAAGATTCTACTACTAACCTTTTTAATATGTCTAAAAGAATGCTAGAATATTTACCAGAAGATATAAAGCCAGAGCAAAAGAAATCAAATGCAAAAGAACTGGTATTCAATAATGGCGAAGGAACGGGATTAGATAGTAAAATAAAATGCATGACAGCAGGAGGAAAAGGAATAGGTCGCTCTGATACTTTTACGGCATTACATTTGTCTGAGTTAGCCTTTTGGGAAGGTAACAAAAAAGAGACTATGACAGGTTTGTTACAAGCAGTACCAAATACACCTGAGAGCATGATAATAATAGAAAGTACAGCAAATGGATATGAATATTTTAAAGAAATGTGGGATAGAGCAGTTGCAGGAAAAAGTGACTTCTATCCTCTTTTTATTGGATGGAATGAGTTAAAAGAATATAGTATGACATACACAGGATTTAAACTAACCAAAGAAGAAGTTGATTTGCAAGAACAATATAATTTAACATTAGAGCAACTTACTTGGAGAAGATGGTGTATAGAAAATAACTGTTCAGGAGATATAAATCAATTTAAACAAGAATATCCTATATGTCCAGAAGAAGCGTTTCTAAGTACAGGAAATTGTTATTTTAACAAAGAAAATATAATAAATAGAATAAATAATACTCCAAATCCAATTATAAGGGGAAAATTTAATTGCTTTTATGACGGAGTAAGAATAAGAAATCAAAAGTTTTTAGAACAGGAAGATGGAGAAATACAAATATATGAGTACCCAGAAAATAGAGTGCCTTATGTTATAGGTGGAGATACTGCTGGGGAAGGCTCGGACTATTTTACTGCACATGTTATTAATAATATTACAGGAAAACAAGTAGCAGTATTAAAGCAACAACATAACGAAATAGAATATGTAAAACAAGTATATTGTTTAGGAATGTTTTATAATAAAGCCTTAATTGGACTAGAAAATAATTTTAGCACATATCCTACCCAAAAAATAACGGAGTTAAATTATCCTAATCAATATGTCAGAAAAAAAGAGGATGTTTATAATACTAAATACGAAAAGAGCTTTGGTTTTAGAACAACATCGATAACGAGACCATATATATTAGCTAACTTACAAGAAATCGTACATGATAGCATAGAAGTTATAAATGATAAAGATACATTAAGAGAAATGCTTACTTTTATTATAAATGAAAAAGGAAGAATGGAAGCAGAACAAGGGTATCATGATGATTTAGTTATGGCATTAGCAATAACTTATTACATAAGAAGTCAACAACAAATGAAGAAATTTGACAGAGAGCCTAAATATAATGATTTAGATGATGAAATAAATAAAGTATTTGGAAAAGATACAAGTTATATAGAAGAGGACTATGGAGATGAGATAGTTCCTTTTTAAATGGGGGAGAAATATGGAGTTTATATATTTAATTATGCCAATATTGTGTATATGTTTTGGATTTTATACAGGATATAAATTAGGAAAAGAAAAAGAATTTCCTAAAGTTCCTGAGGAGATTAAACATCCAATACAGACAATAAAAGACAACGTAGAAACGAAAAAGGTAGAAAGAGAAGAAAATGAAAGACTAGAAAAATTACAAGAAGATTTAGCAGAACTGGATGCGTATGATGGTGGAATAGGAATGACAGAAAGGAGATAGCGATGAAGAAACATAAAGAAACAAGTGTAACCACAGTTTGGGAAGAATATGAAAGAGGAGTTCAATATAATTATCAACAACAACTGTATGAAAAGAGTAAAAGAAATTATAATTTTTATCATGGAAACCAATGGGAAGGTGCTAAACTTTCTGGTATTCAACCAATAACATTAAACATAATTAAATCTATAGTAAAATATAAAGTAGGAGTAGTAAAGACTAACGCATATCAAATATACTTTAACAGCGATACATACGATACGCAAGAAGAAAGAAGCAAACTAGAAGATTTATGTAGAATGTTAAATAATTATGCTAATAGATTGTGGGAAAAAAATAAAGTAAACAAAATTGTTAGAAACTGTGTAAATGATGCCTGTATAGACAATGAAGGTATCATTTATTTTTATTCAGACCCTGAAAGTGATAATATACTTTGCGAGCAAGTAGATAGAACAAATATATATTATGGAAATGAAAATGATGATGATATACAAAATCAGCCATATATTATTATATCTTTTAGAAGAACCGTTGAAGAAACTAAAAGAGAAGCAGAAGCAAACAAAATAGATAAAAGTGAAATTGATTTAATAGTTGAAGACCAAGATATAGAAGAGCAGTCTGGAAGAGACAAAAGAACTACAGAGATAACTCCTATGTGTCTAGTATTATTAAAGCTATATAAAAAGGATGGAAAGATATGGGCTAAGAAGTGTACTAAATTAGCTACAGTAATGCAAGATGTTTGTCTGGATATTGATTTATATCCAGTAGCACATATTTTATGGGAAAGAGTAAAAGGAAGTGCAAGAGGACAAGGAGAAGTTGAATATCTAATTCCAAACCAAGTTGAAATAAACAAAACAGCTACAAGAAGAGCATTAGCAATAAAATTAGTAGCTTTTCCTAAATTAGTAGCAAATACTAAATATATTTCTAATCCAAAAGCTTTAAGTAAAGTAGGTACAACAATAGAAGTCAATGAATTAAATGCAGATGATGTAAATAAAGTTGTAAATTATTTAAAGCCAACGGCTATCAGTTCAGACGCATATAATTTGCAAAAAGAACTAGAAGAGGATACACAAAATTTAGCAGGAGCAGGAGATACAGTAACGGGAAATGTAGATCCAACTCAAGCAAGTGGTAAGGCAATATTAGCTGTGCAACAAGCAAGCCAACAACCAATAAATGAACAAGTAGAATATTACAAAGATTTTATTGAAGATATAGCAAGAATTTGGTATGCAATGTTAAAAGCTAATAGTGTAGATGGAATAACTTTGGTTGATGAAAAGAAAAATTATGAAACAAACACAACTGAAGAAGAAGTATACAAAATGAGTTATAAAGAACTTAATAAGTATGATTTTAACATAAAGATTGATGTAACTCCTAAATCACCATTTGATAAATATGCAATGGAAATGAGCTTGGAAAATCTATTAAGTGCAAGACAAATTAACTTTGAAGAATATGTCAATGCATTACCAGAAGATTCAACAATGCCTAAATCTAAGTTAAAAGATATATTGAAAGATAGAGAAGAAAAGGAAAATATCTTTAATCAAATAGAACAAAGAGGAAACGAATTAAATAATGCAATGAACCAAGTAATGATACAACAAGAAATGCAAAATAAAGAGCAAACAGGAGTTAGTCCTGAAGAAGTGAATATGATAAATGAGAGTATGCAATAGTAAATCAATAGACAGTCATTAATGGGCTGTCTTTTTTATATGCAGATTTTCTGTGTCAAGACCAAAACTATGAAGTCTATAAAAGCTGAAGGAATTTATAGTCGACGGACTTTAAACGGGAGGTTACATATGCCACAAGATAACGAAAATATGGAAACTGGTGAACTTTTAGAAGTAGCAGATACAACAGATGTAAGCGAAGAAAAAGACGAATCAGTTAAAACTTACACTCAAGAAGAAGTAAATAGAGTAGTAAGTCAAGAAAAAGCTAGGCTTGAAAGAAAATATCACAAATCTCAAGAGAGCAAGCTAAGAAGGGCAAAAGAATTAGAAGACACTATAAGAGCTGGATTAGATCTTACGGACGATGATGATGTTCTAAGTAGAGTTAAAGATTTTTACAAAGAGCAAGGAATAGATATTCCAGACAACACAAGTATTAGCAATCGTGATTCTGAAATCCTAGGAAAAGCAGATGCTCGAGAGATTATAGATACTTGTGACGATGATGAAATTGAAGCTAGAGCAAATGAACTAGCAATAAAACAAAAACAAGGAAAATGTTCTGCAAGAGAAAATGCAGAATTTTTTAAGTTAGGTGAATACCTAACAAACAAATTAGAAGAAAAAGAATTAAAAGCCAATGGAAAAGATGTAGAAATCTTGCAAAATAAAGAATTTAAACAATTTGCGAAAAGATTTAATAGGGATACGAAAATTTCTGAAATCTATGATTTGTGGGAAAAAGTTAGTAGTAATAAACCTAAAAAACCTGCAAGTACAGGAAGTTTAAAGTCTACAGTTCCTAATAATGGAGTTAAAGAATATTACACTCCAGAAGAGGTGGACAAGTTAGATAAAGAATTGGATGACCCTAATATTTGGCAAAGAGTTCGTAATTCTATGAAACATTGGTAATAGAAGAAGGAGTGAATTTATAATGAGTTATGCAAATTTTAAACCAACTGTATGGAGCAAATACATACAACACGAATTACCAAAATTCACAGTATTTAAGCAAGACTGTGATTTTAAATTTGAAGGAGAAGCAGGAGAAGGAAAAAGGGTTAAAATACAAAATATAGGAAGACCAACCATCAAAAAATATATTCCAGGGAAAGATATAGATAGCCCTGAAAATGTAGGTGGAAGCTCTGCTTATATTGACATTGACCAATTTGATTACTTCAATTATGGAATGGACAATATTGATAAGGCACAATCACAAGATGGCGTTATGGAGGCTTTATCTATTGAAACAACAAGAGCATTAGCAGAAAAAGAAGATATTTTCTGTGCTACACAAATGGCAAAAAGTGCTGGCTATAAGACAACATCAACAAAAATAAGTGATGAAGCATCAGCTAAAAAAGCTATAGACGATTTGTTTGTTAAGTTATGGAATAATGGGGTTAGTGCCAAAGATGATGTTACTATGTATTTAACACCTTGGTTTTATATGTTATTTCAAAACAAACTAATTGAATTAAAAACAAACAATGACGATTTAATATCAAAAGGAGTTTTAGGATTATATAATAATGCTAAAATAAAAATGACAAATAATGCATACAATGACGGAACAGATGACCATATCATTTTAAAAACATCAAAAGCTTTTGCATATTGCAATGGCATTGATAAATTAAAACCATATGAGCCTGAAAAAGGATTTGCTGAAGCAATTAAAGGATTGAATACATATGGTGGAAAAATGGTAAGACCAAAAGAATGCGTCGTTTTAAGATGTCATCAATAAAGAGGGAGGAAAAGCAAATGGATAAAGTTAAAAATACTGTATTAAAAAGAAACATAGCTTCTAATATGGAAACAGCAGTAGCAATTAAAATAGCTGGAAATGTTGTGGATTATGATAATAGTTCTTGTGGGAAAATATTATTAATAATTAGCAATACTGGCTCAGCACCTAAAAAAGCTACAATAGTAAAAGGAAATTCATTACAAGGTACAGAAGACTTAGAAGTATCTGTAGCTAATGGGAAAACAATGGCTTTAGTTTTAGAGTCTGGTAAATTTGTTAATGTATCAGGAGAAAATAAAGGGAATTTAGTAATAAAAGCAGAAGATGATACAAGCTTAAAAATTCAAGTAATAGAATTGCCATAAGTATAGAGGAGAAAAATATCTCCTCTTTTATATCAAGTTGAAGGTTTTAGATAGTTCGATTCTATCAAACTTGAGGAGGAAAAAATATGACATATGGAGAAAATAAAAAAATAACATTAGCTTTAATTGAAGAATATGCACCTAATATAAAAAATAATACAGAAGATGATGATATAGCAACTAGATTGCCATTTTTATATAATTTAGCATATAAAGAATTAGCAACGACCAAGAAAATAATAGGAATAAAAATATATAATGAATTGCCAGAAGATCAAAAAGAAGATAAATATAATTCATATAATTTACCAACAGATTTATATCAAATTAAAAATATTTTTGCTTTAGATAGCAATAATCATCAATTTAATGCAGATTATTATACGGTAGCAAATAAAATATATATAAATAATAAAAGTAATAGAAAAACAGTTTTAGAATATTACAAGTACCCACAAGAAATAAATGAAGAAACGGAAGAAGATTTTTATCTAGAAATAGATGAAGATGCACAAGGTTTATTACCATATAAAGTAGCAGATGATATCTTAAAAACTGACCCTAGTGCAGATTACACATCTTTTGCAACAGAATATCAAAGAAAATTACAAGTTTTAGATACTAGAAGAAATATTCCATCAGTTATTTTGAAAGAACCTGAATATGATATTTAAGGGGGAGTATAAATGGCAACAGGTATAAAGAGAATCTATACTGACTTTAAAGGTGTAGATTTTTTAAATGAAGAAAGTTTAGTTAGTATAAATAGAAGTCCAGATGCATTAAATGTTTGGAAAAATTATAATGACACAGAAGGGACTTGTATAGAAACAAGACCACGGTTATAGAAAAATAGCTAAAATTGGAAATAATATAAATGGTATATATATATTTAGTACAACAATAGCAATAGTACATAGCGAAAATGAACTATATGAATGGTCAAATTTTCCTAATACTCCAAATGATGAAAGCTTAAAAAAATTATTTTTAGAAATGAATAATATAAAAACAAGTTTCAATAAGATGGAAGATAAGTTATATATAAATGATGGAAAAAACTATTTAGTATATAATGGAAAGGAATTAAAAAAAGTAACTGAAGATGATCCTTTTGTACCAACAACGACAATAAGTAGAAAAGCTGGCAATATAGGTGGAGGAGAGTTACTACAAGATGTAAATGTGCTAACTCCTAAAAGAAAAAATACTTTTTTAGGAGATGGAAAGTCTAAAGATTTTTATCTAGATGCACAAAATATAGATAGTGCAAAAGTGGAAGCGATAGTAAATGATGTAGAACTATCAGAGGATATAGACTTTACAGTAGATAGAATTAAAGGAAAAGTTACCTTTAATGAAATACCTTCAGTTCCGAATTTAAGTGGGTATGATAATATTGTAATAATATTTGCAAAGACAATAGAAGGATATGCAGATAGAATAAATAAATGTAGCAGAGCATTAATATTTAATAATAAAATATTTTATACAGGAAACCCTGAATATCCTAATGCAATATTCCATGCAGAAACAAATAATCCACAATATATATCAGATTTGTCTTATTATGAAGATGGAGCAAGCGATTCAGCTATTACTGATTTTGTGGTAGGGAATAATGTTCTATGGGTATTTAAAGAGTTAGACCAAAACAATGCAAATGTATTTTATCACGAAGAAATTATAGACAATGAGCAAGGTGCAATATATCCTAGTAAACAAGGAAATGTAGCCTTAGGATGTTACTCATGTGCTACTAATTTTCAAGACGATATTGTATATTTAAGTAGACATGGGTTAGAGGGAATAGTAACAGATAACTTAAACAGTAAACAGATAGTATCACACAGAAGTAGTCTGATAGATACTAAAATGACTAATGAAAATGATTTTAAAAATGCTATGATGACAGAATTTAGAGGATATTTAATGGTTTTAGTAAATGGAAAAATATTTTTAGCAGATAGTAGACAAAAATTTTCTAATATAAATGGATTTGAATATGAATGGTTTTATTGGGATTTAACTGAAGATAAGCCTAATATATTAAAAGAATATAACAATAAATTGTATATAGGAACAAAAAATGGAAATATATTTTTATTAGATGGAACAAACGATAATGGAAAAGCTATTAATAGTTATTGGACTACTCCTATGGATAATTTTGGATATGATAACCAATTGAAGACCACAAATAAAAGAGGGGGAATTGCCAAAATAAAAACAATCCCAAATGGAGTCACTAAGGTAGCAAGAAAAACAGATAAGTCAGATGAATATAAATATACAACAGAAAAGTCAGCAACAGGCTTTTCTTTTTTACATATTGATTTTAGTAATTTTAGTTTTATAACAACAAACAAGACTTATTTAATATATAAGATTAAAGAAAAGAAAGTAAATGAATTATCATTAAAATTTTATAGCGATGAAAAAGATAAACCATTTGGATTATATAGTGCAGTTATTGAAGCATTTGCAGGAGGATATGTAAAGAAATAGGAGGTAGAATATGAACTTAACTAGATGCGAAGTAGATACAACAAATATTCAAAATTTACCAGATACACCAGCAATAGGTCCTGATGAATTGAAACAAAAATTTGATAAAACGGGTAAGGACATAAAAGAATATTTAAATCAAAAATTATTACCAGAGATAGAAAAAGAAAGTAAAAAAGACAAAGATGAAGTTATAGGAAAAATTTTAAAGACTTTTAAGTATGATGTGACTTTACAGACTAACATAGAAAAAAATACAGACTATACTATTCCTTCAACATACAAAGTAAATACAAGTAATCTAGATGTGTATTTTGAAGGATGCCTTTTAAATATAAATGAACATTATACAGAACGAGGAACAGGAGATTCTGACAAAATAAGATTTGATTGGGATGTACCAAAAGGTAGTAAATTAAGTTTTGTTATAAGAAAGTAGGTGTAATGAGTGGCAACAGGATATGAAGATATAGATAATTTAGTTAATCAGCAAAATAGTTTGATGCAACAACAGGAGCAAAAACAAAATGAAATAATTAATCAGCAAACACAAATGCAGATAGATGAACTAAATAGAGAAAAAGAAAAGGTTGATAAAGAAGTAAATAAGACAACATCAGGATTATATAGTGCTTGGCAGAAACAAGCTAATCAATATGGTGTTGGAATGGAGCAATTACAAAAACAAGGGTTAGCAAATAGTGGATATGCTGAAAGTACAAGAACATCTTTATATAATACTTATCAAAAAAATGTTACAGATACATTAAATAATTCAAGAGAACTAAAAAGTGAATATGACTTTAAAATGCAACAAGCTAGACAAAATGGAAGTATACAACAGTCTCAAGCAGCCTTAGATTTATATGCTCAAAAAATGCAATTTTTAATACAAAACTATGAACTTAGACAAAATAGAGAACAATATTTGTATCAACAAGAAAGAGATAGAGTATCAGATAATCAATGGCAAAAAACATTTGATGAGCAAATAAGACAAAATGAGATAGAAAATCAATGGAAACAAAAACAATTTGATTATCAACAACAAAGAGATAAAGTTGCAGATAGCCAATGGCAACAACAATTTAATCTTTCAAAAAAAAAATCTAGTTCGGGTAGATCATCAAGTTCAAAATCAAGTTCAAGAGGGCTTAAAGTAAATGGGGATAGTGGTATTAGTGATTACGCAATGACAGTTGCTGAGAATTTAAAAACAGTAAAAAAAGGAGTTTTAGGTGAATATGCTGTAAAAGCTTCAAAACCTGTTGTTGCTAATATGGTAAATCAAGGGATACTAAAAAAAGAAGAAGCAGAGTATATATTTGACCAAGCAGGATTATAAGGAGGAAATTATGTCTTCGTTTAGTGAGTATTATGAAAAATGGAAAAAGAAAAATAATATAGAAAATGAACAAACATACAGAAATATAACAGAAGAAGAAAGAACAATATTAAATAATGATTATATAGAAAAGACATTTGATAATATATTGCCAACAAATAACAATAAACAATATCAAAAAGTTAATACTGGAAATACTAATAAATCTTTATGGGACAATATATTAGACATAATGAATGGTACAGGAAAAGCAGTTGAAAATACTTGGCTTGGATTTAATAACGGAATAAAAAGCTTTCAACAGACTTTAGGAAAAAGGATGACAGAAACACAACAAAATAGAGTAGACTTTTGGAACGAAGAAAATAAAAGAATGTTAGAGCAAAGAGCAAAAACACATCCAGAGGAAGAAAATCAAATTAAACAAGCCATTAACAAGCCACTTATAACAGGAGAACAACTTAGAGAGGGAGAAAAAAAGATATCAGAAAAAACCCAAAACAAAAAAGAAGAAAACTTACAAAAAATAAATAAAAATATAGAAGAGATAGATAATCCAGTAATGAAAAAAATAGCTGAAATATCTCCTTCAATAGGGCAAATGATACCAGCATTTGCTTCAGGTGGAATAGGTGCAGTATATATGGCTGGCTCTAGTACAGGGCAATATTATGATGATGCTAAACAAAGAGGAATGAACGACGAAGAAGCGAAGACATATTCTGGAATAATGGGGCTAATGGAAGGTGCAACAGAAATGATAGGTATTAATAATCTATCAAAGGCAGGAAAAGGATTAAAGGAACTTGTAAAAGGAACTGGGAAAGAAGTTGCAAAAGAAACGGCTGAGAAAGTATCTAAATCAACAGTAAAAGAAGTTTTAAAGGATTATGGAATAGGAATAGCTGATAATATGATACAAGAGGCTTTAATAGACCCTATAGATGAAGTAGTGTCTTATAGTGTATCAGGAAAAACAAAACATGATTACAGTAAAGTAGAAGGATGGAAACAACTAGGAAAGGATATGTTACAAGATGCTATAAATGGAGGATTAGTAGGTGCTATCTTAGGAGGGGCAAATTTAGGTATACAATCTTGTAATGGATTAGTTCAAAAATATAATTCTAGACAAGAAATAACTTCAGAAGAATTTAAAACGGCAGTAAAAGATGCAAGTAAAGAATTAGATATAGGAGAAATGATAAAGCAAAATGTTCAACAAGAAGTAGGTAAATATAGTAAACAAAATGAGTCTAATATAATAGATACAAAAGGAATGACATTTGAAGAAAGTGCAAGTGCAAATAATATTGATATAAACAATGAAACAATAAAAACAGTAAGTCAGGCTTTATCTAATAGAGATATAGCTGGGAGATTTGATTCTTCATATTTCAAAAACAGCAATGAGAATGCTATATGGAGAACATATAGAGATGAAGAAGGAAACATTAAAAGAGAAGTTATATTTAATCCAAATGGAGATTCACAAAATACAATACAACAAATAAGCATTCACGAGTTAACACATGATTTAGTTGGAACAAAAGAATATGAAGAATTAAAGAATTTAGTGTTAGATAAAAACAAAACAAGAGAAGGATATGAAGAAGCTAGACAATCTTTAGAGAGTACATATTCACAAGTATATGATTCTAATAGTGAAAATTTTAAAAGTTTAGTGGACGATGAAGAGGTGGCAGACACATTAGCACAAAAATTAGGAGACCAAGATTTTATAAATTCCTTAAATGTTGAAAAGCCAAATGTATTTAAAAGAATATATAATTGGGTAGTAGATAAAGTAAATAAGATAACAGGCAATAAATTTGAAAAAGTTTACTGGGAAGATATAAAGAATAAATTTGAAAGTGCATATAGACAAGATTATCAAGGAAAAAGTAATTCTAATAGATTTTCAATTCAAACTGATTCTAACGGTAATAAATTTGTAAAAATTGACACAAATCAAGATATATTTAAAGGAAAGACACTATCTGAACAAACCAAAATAGCAAAACAATACATATTAGATAAATTTAGAGATAAAGGTTTAAAATTAGATAATGAAAATGTAAAAATTACATCTAAGACAGCAAATGAATATACTCATCCTAAAAAGCAATTACCATATAAAACAAAACAAGCAAAAATAAAAGCATCCACAGAATTAGATAATATGCTTAATATTTCGGATTATCAATATAGTTCTAATGATGACGGAAGGCATCGCTTTGCTAAAGATGGTTGGGATTATTATAAAACAGTCTTTGAAGTTGATGGAGTTAAATTTGAAGGTCTTGTAAATGTTGCTAAAAGCGGAGATAAAAAAACTTTTTATGATGTTACAAATATAAAAAGAATTAGTCAAAATCGTAGTGCATTGGATAAATCCTTCTCTACATCGTTGACTAATTCTAATAATAGTATACCAACATCAAACGATAATGTCAATACTATTAATAATAATTCTATGCAAGAATCTGAAAATAATTCAGGTTCTTTTAATTTGGCTAAAAACAACACATTAAATCTACCAACAAAACAATTGACAGAAAAACAAAGACAAAATAGGCTAGAATATTTAAAAAATATTGATACATCTAATATGAAATTGCTCGAAAAGAGTAAGATTAAATCAGAAATAAGAGCTTTGGAAAATGGATACAATTCTGTTGAAGAAATGAGAAAAGTAGAAAAAGAACAAGAGCAGAAAGCTATACAGGAATATAATAAGAAAAATAATAATATAAAGGATTCTAATAAGAGTTCTTTTAAATCAACTACCAATTTATCATTTAAAGAACAACAGTTAGATATAATACAAAAAACAAATCCAATGTTAGATGATTATCACACAGGAATAAGAACAGTTGATGATATAAAAACTTTTAAAGAAGCTTATGAAATTGCTAAGAAAGAAGCGAACAACGGTGGCTGGAAAGAATATGCTTCTTATCCAGACATAACAAACGAAATGATAGAAGATTCATTAAAAACAGGAGAGATAACTGTTTATAGTTCAAATGATATAAAAAATGGAACATTTATAACACCATCATATGAACAAGCATTAGAATATGCTGGTAATGATTCAGGTAAGATAAGAAGTAAAAAAGTAAAAGTAGATGATGTAGCTTGGATAAATTTAGATGAGGGACAGTATGCTAATTTAGATAGTACTAATACGAGAGCATCTATAAAACAAGTCAACAAATGGCAGTCATTCCTAGAAAATCAAATAGGACCAACAAGGAAAGGCAAAACAGTTCAAGAATTGAGATTACCTACTAAAGAAAATGCAGAAATAATTGAAAATAGAAAAAAGATAAATCAACATAATGAAGAAAAATTAGAAAAAGTAGGAATAACAAAAGACAATGATATAATTACAAACAAAGAAAATTTTAATGAAAAAGTTGAAGAAGAGAAAATCGCTAATATTTTAGAAGAAATGCCAACAAAAGAAAAAGAAAAGAGTAGAGCATGGGCAATTTTTAAAGCCAATGTTTTTGACAAGGGTATTGTATTTGAAGAATTATCAAGAAAAACTAAAAATCGAGAATTACAAGGGAAATGGGATTATACTTTGACTGCTAATGCTAGAGGGCAAAATGCAATTGGAATGTCTAGATACGAATTTGATAGCAAAACAAAAACTCAAAAGTTAGTAAGTAAAAGTCTAGAAAGTATAAGAGAAGAAGTTGGAGAAAATAAAACAGAGTTTAATAATTATATGTATCATCAATTAAATATAGATAGAATGACATTAGAAGAAAGGTTTGGTGGTGATACAGGAATAAATTATGAAAGAAAGAATCCTATTGAGAATAAGCCAGTTTTTTCAAAAGAAGTAACTGCTAAAATGTCTCAAGAAATAGTAGATAAGTATGAACAAAGCAATCCTGAATTTAAAGAATGGGCAAAAGATGTTTATGATTTTTTAGATGCAAATACACAGGAATTAGTAAAGTCGGGAGTAATATCAGAAAATACTAGACAAGTATTTAAGGAGATGTATCCTCATTATGTGCCAATAGCAAGAGTAAACAATAAAGGGAATGAGATAGCAGTTCCTTTAGATACAGGACGAACAGGTGTAAATAGCCCAATAAAAAAAGCAAAATGTGGGAATCAAGATATTTTGCCATTATTTGAAACAATAGCAAGTAGGACTTTGCAGACATATAGAGCAAGTGCAAGAAATAATTTTGGAGTAGAATTGTTAAATACTTTGCAAACAGTCCAGACATCAGAAAATACAGATGTAGATAATGTAGTAGAAGAAATTACTAATTCAGAAAGCGAGGAATTATTAGAAAAAGGAAATAAGACAACTCCGCCAACTTTTACTGTATTCGAAAATGGCGAAAAAGTTACTTTTGAAATAAGTAAAGATATGTATGATGCTTTAAAGCCTGTTGGAGAAGGTTTAACTTATAAAAACAAAGCATTAAATAAAATAAGTAATTTTAGAAGAGGAGTTTTAACAGAATATAATCCTATTTTTATGATTACAAACTCATTGAAAGATATTCAAGATGTGATTATAAATTCTCAACATATCTCAAAAACAATTTCTAAGTTGCCAGAAGCATATAGCCAAATATTAAAAAAAGGATATTGGTACAATGAGTATATACAAAATGGTGGAGAACAAAATAGTTACTTTAATGCCAATGATGGTTCTTTTGAAAATGACAAAAAAGTTAGTATGGGAAAAAATATAGCAACAATGCCACTTAGATTGATAAGTAAAGTAAATAATATTATAGAAATGTCGCCAAGATTAGCTGAATATATTGCTAGCAGAGAAAAGGGAATGGGTATAGAAACGGCCATGTTAGATGCATCAAGGGTAACAACTAATTTTAAAGCAGGTGGTAATGTGACGAAATTTTTAAATAGAAATGGAGCTACATTTTTAAATGCATCTGTTCAAGGGGCTATGCAACAAATTAGAAACATACAAGAAGCAAAAGTAAAGGGACTAAAAGGTTGGACAGTTTTAGCTTGTAAATATGCAGTTGCTGGTTTGCCAGTAATATTATTAAATAATATTTTGTGGGGAGATGATGAGGATTATGAAGAATTACAAGACTATGTTAAAGATAATTACTATTGTGTAGCAAAATATGGAGATGGAAAATTTATAAGAATACCAAAAGGAAGAACTACAGCTACTATTCAAAAAGTAGTTTCAAATGTTAGTGAGTATTTAACAAAAAACAAAGAAATTAATATAGACAATTTAGCTAAGGACTTTTGGGAAGATTTACAGTTTTCAATGGACAATTTGGCTCCAAACAATCCTATAGACAACAATATTATTTCTCCAATTATTCAGACAGTTACAAATACCAGTTGGTACGGAGAAGATATTGTTCCAAGTAGATTACAAGATAAACCTAAAGAAGAACAGTATGATGAAAGTACGGATAAATTTAGTAAGTGGTTGGGTGAAAAACTAAAAATAAGTCCATATAAAATTAATTACTTATTAGACCAATATGGAGGCGGAATCAGCGATGTAGTATTACCTGCATTAACACCACAAGCCGAAAATAATATGATGGAAGATAAATTTACTACTGATTCTGTAATGAAAAGCAAATATCCTAGCGACTTCTTTGAAAAGAGTAATGAAATTAATGTCAAGGCTAATAGTGATAAAGCTACTGATTTAGATAAAGTTAAAGGTAAGTATTTGACACAAATTTCTGAAGAAATGAATAAGCTTTATAAGGAGAAAAGAAAAATTCAAAATTCTGATGTAGAAGATAACATAAAGAAAGATAAACTTAAAACAGTTCAAAAAGAAATAAATAAATTAGCTAGAAAAGGAATGGAAGAAGTTGATAAAACTGAGATAAAAGGTATTACAGCAAAAGTTGATGATGAATTGTATTATAAATATCACGGAGAGTGGACAAAACTTGATGAAAAAGAAAAGAAAAAAACAAAGAATATATCTTTAGAATCTTATGCAGATTTTAAAAATAAAATATATGAAGAAACTAAACGACAAAAAGATTCTGGAGAATTAGAAAAGGATAAAGAACTTAAAAATACTACAAAATCTAAAATATTGTTAAATTCAGATTATTCAAATAAAGATAAGTTAGAATTATACAGAAATTACATATCAAGTACAGATAAAAAAATAATTGTTGTAGATAAATTAGGCTTACCAATAAATCAGTATTTAAAATATAAGTCTCAAGAATTTGAAAGTGATAAAGATGAAGATGGTGAAACTGTAAAAGGAAGTAAAAATCAAAAAGTATACGATTACTTAAATGCTATACCTGATAGCAAATTGTCACAGGATTATAAGAAAATTATTTGCAAAATGGAAGGCATAAATAAATATGATCATGATATAGTAAATAACATAAATAAAAATTCAAAGTTATCACCTAAGGATAGGGTAGAAATATTAACAAACATAGGATTTAAAATAGATAAAAATGGTAGAATAAAAACAAAATCAATAATTCCTATAACGAAATATGTTAAATAATTATATATAAGGAGGATGAAATGGATTTAGAATTTACTAGAGGAGATACACAATTTATAAAGTTTCAATTAAAAGATGCAGAGGGTAATTCCATAGAACTAACTAATAGTGAAAAAATATATTTTACAGTTAAGCAAAATCAAAACAGTAAAAAAATATCAATTCAAAAAAAATATCCATCAGAGATTAAATTTTCTGATGGGTATTTTTATATAGAACTAACTTCTGAAGATACATCAAAATTAAATTATGGAACTTACCAATATGATATAGAGTTTAAAACAGGTGAATTTGTTAAAACATTAGGATTTGGGACTATAACATTAACAGAAGAAATTACACACAAAGGAGATGAGTGATATGTCTACTTATGAAATAAAAGATTTAGCTGATGTTGAAGCTACAGAAGTTCACATTGAAGGTCTGACAAATATCCCTTTAATAAAAGGAGATAAGGGAGAAAAAGGGGACAAAGGAGAAAAAGGCGATAGAGGTTCGCAAGGATTACAGGGAATAAAAGGAGACAAAGGTGAAAAGGGTGATACTGGACCTCAAGGCATTCAAGGAATACAAGGAATAAAGGGAGAGGTTGGAGAACGAGGACCACAAGGAATGCAAGGTATAAAAGGTGATAAAGGGGACAAAGGTGAAGCTTTTAAATATACAGACTTTACAGAAGAACAATTAAGAAGTTTAAAAGGCGAAAAAGGTGAACAAGGAATACAAGGACCTCAAGGAAAGCAGGGCATCCAAGGGGAACGAGGACCTCAAGGGATACAAGGAGTTAAAGGTGAAAAAGGAGATACTGGAGAAAATTTTTCTATTTTTAAAACATATAGTTCAATTTCTAACATGAATGTAGACAAAGATAATGTAAAAGAAGGGAAATTTGTAATTATTGCTTCAGGAACTGAAGACCCAGATAATGCTAAATTATATGTAAAAGGGAGTACAGATTTTATTTATTTAACAGATTTATCAGGTTCTCAAGGAATACAAGGTAAGCAAGGTCCACGAGGAGAAATAGGACCTAAAGGAGAACAAGGGGAACGAGGAGTGCAAGGTCTACAAGGCCCAGAAGGAAAACAAGGTATTCAAGGAATAAAGGGAGATAAAGGTGATGTTGGACCAGCAAATTATTTAACCATAGGAACGGTCGAAAAAGGTGAACTTCCAAAGGTTACTATAGTTGGTGAAGCTCCAAGACAAATTATCAATTTTGTTTTACCTAAAGGAGATAAGGGAGACAAGGGGGATAGAGGTCCAACAGGACCTCAAGGCATTCAAGGTTCGCAGGGAGTTCAAGGTGTAAAAGGCGATACTGGTCCACAAGGTCCAATAGGCAAAACTGGTCTGCAAGGCATTCAAGGACCTAAAGGTGATATAGGTCCAAAAGGAGAGCCTTTCAAATATGAGGATTTTACACCTGAACAATTACAAGCATTAAAAGGACCGAAAGGTGATACTGGAGCTCAAGGATTACAAGGTAAACAGGGTCCAAAAGGTGAAACTGGTTCTGCAGCAGGATTCGGAAATGTGACTGCTACCATAGATAATAATGTAGGTATACCTACTGTAGAAGTAACAGCAGGAGGAAGTAATATTGCAAAGACATTTAATTTTGCTTTTAAAAACTTAAAAGGAGAAAAAGGAGATGTAGGTCCACAAGGCCCAATTGGAAAAACTGGCCCCCAAGGTACTCAAGGAACACAGGGAGTGCAGGGCATCCAAGGGGAACGAGGACCTCAAGGGATACAAGGACCTAAAGGAGACAAGGGGGATACAGGTCCACAAGCAACAATAAGCATAACAAAAAAAGTAGCAGATGTTGAAATTATTAAAAATACAAATTATACAGTACCTCAATATACTTTAAATAATAATTCTTTAAGTGTATTTTTTGAAGGCTGTAAGTTGATAAAGGATGTAAATTATATAGAAAAAGACACAACACATATTCAGTTTAAGGATTGGAATGTTCCAAATGGTAGCAATTTAGAATTTATAATTAGAAAATAGGAGGTAAAATATGTCTAAACCAAAAATATTAGAATTAGAAGAAATAATAAAAAAAATGCAAACTAATATGGCTTTGTATGAAAATAAAGAGATATCTTATTCTCATACAGGAGATAATAAATATTTAAAAGAACCTATTAGATTTAGCCAGAGTAGGGGAAATGGAGCAGGATTAACTTTTAAGAATAATGCCATAGAGATAGGTACAGGAATAAAACATATCAATATAAAAGGAATTGCAAATTTAAAGCATTCAGAGTCTGATGGAAGAATTGGATTTTTATATATTTTTTTAAATGGTGCTCAAATTTGTGGAAATTGTACAGAAATGAAAAATATGAATCCATATATAATTACAACATATAAGGATTATGTAGAAGTAAAAGAAGGAGATTTAGTTCAATTGTATGTGGCAATTGATAATGCGAATTTTAAAACAGTAGGGAACACAGAAACGCAATTAACAGTTCAGGTAGTAGATTAAATTAGAAAATACAACATAAAGGAGGTTTGTCTATGAAAAAAGATAAATTTATAGTAATAATATTAATAATAATGATAATGTTGTTAATAGGCAATTTGATATTTTCTTTTTCAGAATTAGCAGATTATAACAAAAGAAAGCTAAATGGCAATGCTAGATGGAATCAAGTGGAAGAGAGGATTGTTAATATAGAAAACGAGTTAGATGTCTTGAAGTCTGAGGTGAAGAGATGGAAACAATAGTAAATAGTATTATGAATAGCTCTGTAACGATAGTTATTGTAGCTATTTTTTTATGGGATTATGTAAAAAATAAAACAAGAATAGTAAATGCAATGGATAGTGTTGACCAGACCAATATAAATATAGCTAGTTGTTTAGAAGAAATGAAAAAAAGTAATCAAAACATGGAGAAATCATTGGAACTTTTGCAAAGAAGTATGGATACACAAACACAGAAAATTGATAAATTATTAGAAAGGAAGTGAAAAACATGAGCAATAAAATTTACGATATCCTAAAATGGATAACATTAGTATTTTTACCAGCATTAACAACATTGGTTGGTGTAATACTAAATTGTTTTAATATTAATTGTACAGATATTGTATTAACAATAATGACTGCAGTAACAACATTTATGGGAGCAATATTAGGTATCTCAAATATTAATTATAAAAAGGAGGAATAGAACAATGAAGATACTATTAATTAGTGGACATGGAGCAGGAGATAATGGAGCTTGTGCGAATGGATATAAAGAAGCAGAATTAACAAGAGAAGTAGTAAATATACTAAAAGAAAAACTAAAGAAGTATGCAGATATAGATGTATATAATCAAACAAGGGATGCATTTAAAGATGTTAATAACGGAAATGTACAAGTTAACTTCGCTAACTATAATTATGTGCTAGAAATCCATTTTAATAGTTTTAACGGTACTGCTAAGGGAACAGAGATATACACAACAAGAATAGAAAAAGCAAAAACAGTAGAAGAAAAAATAATGAATAAATTATCTAAATTCTTTACAGTTAGAGGAGTAAAAGAAAAGAACTTTAATGTTATTTATTCTGCTAAGAAAAAAGGTGTAAGTTCTGCATTGCTAGAAGTATGTTTTATAGATAATGCAGAAGATATACAAATATACCAAAATAACAAAGATGCAATTTGCCAGGCAATTTGTGATGGAGTAGTAGAAGGCTTTGGATTAAAAGAAGGAAGTTACAACTCTGATGAAGTTGGAAATAATAATGAAAATTCTAAGAAGGAGGATTTTGAAATGAAAGTTTGGAGAAATGGAAGTACAAATGAATCAGTATATCAAGATTTGGGCTGCACTCAAAAAATAGGAACAATTTATCCAAGAGAATATGCAGATTGTCTAGGAATGATGGAAGGGAGATACATAGTAGCATATTATGTTACAGATAGTAAAGGAAATGTTATAAATAGAAAAGTTGGATTTGTAAAATATAATGGTGGATTATAAATAAAAGCTAGGCAGGAGATTAGTTTCTTCTAGCCTAGCTTTTTTTCGTTTTTAGGCTTAAAATTAAGGGATGTAAGTATATTGATTAAAAAATAAAACGGCTTAAAATTGAATTTGAAGTGCCGATTTTTGTTGATATTTCAAGGAAGAATAAGTTTGTAAAAAACTATTGACATTTTTTTTTATTATGAATATAATGTAGTAAATAATAATAAACTTTAACATAAGTAGATTATGAGGGAGGGGTTTATATGTATCAAGAATGGTTTAAAGATTATGATAAAATAAATAAAGAAGAAAATGAGGAAAAACAGTCTAAATAATTAGACTGTTTTAGTTTTTTTATTTAATAAATCAAATATTTCTTTGTTTACTTTATTTTCTAATTTATCTATTTTCAATTTTGTTTTTTTAAATTTTTTTATATCTTTAGTTCTTTGTTCGTTCCACATATTATATACCTGGATAACATTTATAAAATATTTATCTATGTTATTATGGTTAATGCTTGAAATTTTTATAGATAAAACTTCTACTGTATTTAAAAAAGATTGATGTAATGAATCATATATAAATTGTGACCCAGCAGCTTGGCTACTTATATTAATACAAATAGCTTCTAAATGGTTCAAAGTATTTTCGATTAATAAAGGAAAGTAGCTTTCAAATCTGTTTTTTTCAAATTCATTGTATCTTTTATTTAATAAAGCATTATATCTTTTTTGAGTTCTTTTAGAATGTATGATTCGATAGCATTTTTCATAGCAATTACTATCCTTTAATATTTCAGACATTTCAAGTGTAGTAAATTGATGCAGTTTTTGTGAAGATTTTATTTTTGAAATCATACTTTTAAATTCTTTATTTGTTAAAAGTACATCCGAGATAATTCCTAATTTTTCTATTAAGTTAGTTGCAAAATCTTGGGCAATTTCAGATGCTTTTTCTTGTTGTTTCAAAATTTTATTTTTAGAGAACTGATAAATAGACCAAACTGCGCCTATTATTAATCCAATAGCAGTATACCAAATACCCCAATTTTCTAAAGATACACCAAATATTAAAATTTGTTGTGTTTCAATATTCTCAGGATTGTTTATAGGTAAATTAATTAATAATATACCAGACAATATCAATATAGTTAATATTATAAGTATACACATTAAATGTTCTAAAATATAATTAAAAAAATTCGTTAAATGCATAAAATTTTTTCGAAAAAAATCCATTTCAACATCCTCCCACATAAGATAAAGGTATTATATAAAGTTAAAATTACAAAGTCAAGAAAATTACTAAAATATTCCAATTTTTCGACAAATTTTTCAAAGCTATTAAATCTAGTATTTTTATTAAATACAAAAAGTGATGTTTTTCGACATTATCTCTTTACTTTTTCAATTTGCTATGTAATAATATAAAAAAGAAAAGATAGGAACGATTTGGCGACCGACTATCTTTTCTGCTTTTGACATACATTTAAAGTATGCATATTTTTATTATACATAGCTATAAACTTTTAGTCAAGTATAATAAAAAATAAAAATAAAAAATGGAATAAAAGTTGTTACTTAATAATATATATTAAATACAAAACAAACGAATAAAAGGTGATTTTATGGGAGTATTAATTAGTATAATTTTAGGAATTATACCTGAAATTATATACTTTTCTATCTATGTCATAATAGTAAAAAATTTAAAACAAAAAAGATTGCTATTAACTATTTTGATAGGAATTTCATATATAATATGTATAACTATTTCCAGATATAAATTAACATATTATATAGCATTCATACTTAGTATCTATATAATATTAAAATTACTGTATAAAAACAATGTTCAAATAATAGATTTATTTGCGATTTCAATAAGTGCGATATATGTAACTATTTTATCCTATGTCTTAATATTTTTTATAGATAAAAATTATAGTAATTATTATTTAGTTTTATTAATAAATAGGATTTTATTATATGTTCCATTTTTATTTTATAAATATTTTAATAAAATATATGAATATTACTGTGAATTATGGAATAGAAATAAAAATGAGAAAAGAATAATTAAAAGTATAACTTTAAGAAATATTAGCTTAATAGGTATTAACATATTTATTGTATCAATGAATGTGCTTAGTATATTAATGTTATCGTGGAAGTGAGGTGTTTTACATGAATGGATGGCCACCAGTTAATTCTTGGTTTTTATTTTGTGATACAGAAGAAGGTGAATAGTTCAGGATGAGCCAAAATTGCAAAAAGGATAAAAGAGAGTTTATATATAGTATGATATTTAATATTGCAGAAACTATAGTTATAATATTACTTGGAATAATAATGGGAGTAAAAATAGAAGAAATAATAATGCTGTTTTGCATGTTTGTCATTGCAAGAACGAGTTGTTATAAGCCAATGCATTATAAGTCACCATTATTATGTATGATATGGAGTACATTGATATTTGCATCTTTCTTTTTATTAACAAAAGTTAATTTATTTATTGCAATTATTATGACAGTTTTTGCAGGGTATATAGTAACAGAAAAAGCAAATATAAAACATGTGTATATGTATTATAAAAGTAAAGAGGATAAAGGTAAGTATGGAGAAATGATAAAATACATAAGAGAAAATAAAGACAAAGATGAAATAAAAATCTTTGAAAGAAAGCTGAAGAAGATAAATCAAATATATAATGATAGATATGATAAGGATTTTTTGAAGATTTATGAATTAAAATTTAAAGAAGACAAATCTTTTCAATATATAAAAACAGAGAGTAATATAAATGATAGTCATGAGCTAATAAAGATATTAGATATAATATTCTTTACATTTAATATGTACATGGATGATTTAGGAGAAATAAATAAAATTTCTAATCAATTAAAAATAAATTAATAAGAGATATTCTCAGCAAAATTGTGCTGGGAATATTTTTTTGAAAAAATATTTATAAAAGTTATACAGTGGACACTGACATATTTTATATTAATATTATAAAATATGTTTAAAGAAGCTTCTTAAATTTTTAAAAGGAGAAATTTATATGAAAGATGCAGTAGTAGAAGAAATAGTAAAAGAATTAAATTGGAAAGAAAGAATTGTAGTAAGGATATTTAGAAAGACTTTTATTAAAGTAGTGAATGTTGCTAGAATAAAAATTATAAATAAAATGCTATAGAAATATAATTGTATCGTAGATTACCCAAAATTTACCCAAATTAGAAAAATGACAAGTAAAACTATTGAAAAATAGCATATTACAAAAGATATGAGTAATCCACCATCGGTACCATGATGAAGTGTTGAAATTGTTGTAGCCATTGAAAATACTG